>WLWI01004369.1_pt1 | contig 11980 bp, 6 predicted proteins | sample 6701501 | NCBI WGS metagenome assembly WLWI01 (sample SAMN12718690, study PRJNA515312) | sponge metagenome | isolation source: marine sponge | host: Mycale hentscheli | place: New Zealand: South Island, Marlborough, Capsize Point | collected 2014-11-01
TGCTTTCCACCCCCTTTTCCCCCAGTTTTTTTTTTTTTTTAACACAAAAACCCCCCCCCCCCCCCCCCCCCCCACCACCTTATTGGAATGATAATGTGCTGACATTGATAGTATTTTTTTTGGCGTAAAATATTTATGTTTGTATTAGTAGCAATAAAATATTAAACTTCACCCACCATTTCAGTTGAATTCGATATTAATGCCATATAGGTCATCTCAGTTTGTTACAGTTACAGTTCTATTTGAGCACAGTCAGGTACAAACAGGTGAAGATTCAGCTCTATAACAACAAGGGGCCAAATATATATGTCACCACACAAATGCTCGTTATCATATAGTCTATATTATAAATGTCAGTTATGTTAGTTTGTACTAGCTTTTTCTTTCTCTGCTGCTTATGCAGACCTGACAGGAATTATTATGCAAGACAGCTACATTTCATTAATGACCATTTTTAATATTATTACTTAGTCCATTATGTCATCATTACTCATAATTTTTTAGTAATGACAATAATAGTAACATGTAAATGTATATGTGACAAGCCCTGGGAACAGGTACAAATTCGCTCAATTTTTTTTGGCTTATTTAGGTAAACTTTAGTACAATTAGCTACATGCTGATACCATACATATAGTTCAAAAGTATTAGTTCTCAAAAATACAATGCATTGGAAGTAGAGTTATTTTAAGTATTAATTCGAGAAAACATATCTCAAAACATTCATTTCCTGTTTAGATTCAATTGCTGAGTGAAGTATATGAGGCTATTTGAACCATTTTGTCAATAGAATTCAGCATTCATACCTTGCCCAGATTTGAAAGAAAACACAAAATTATGATAAGATAAAAAAAGTAAGTTCAATAATTTGACCTGAACATGTATGTTTGCCTATGCTGCATACTTAACTTTGTCTCGAGTGAATTTGTACCTATTCCCATAGCCTGTCACATATAGCGAAGTATTCTAATTTTTTAAATGCAACAAAATGTGTTATGTTAATTTAGATCATCATCAGAAGAATGGAGAGTATTGCACCACAATATGACAGCATTAAAGCTTTTCAACGTCTTCAAGAAGTCAAAGCTCATTTTACTAAAATGAAAGTAATTATTACCTTTTATGGTAACACAAATGTGGGGAAAAGCACTCTACTCAATGGCATTATGGGAAATAAGTAAGTTTTCTTTTTTAAGCATAGGAAAATGTGATTTTTCACCTATCAGTTCAATTCATTCACATGTTTTTATATATATAGATACCTTCCTGTTAGCCTGTTGCCACAAACTGCTACTTTTGTTTATATTGATTTTATTGCTGAACGAAATATGGATGAATTCACGAGACATGATTGCGTAAGACAATTATCGTCATTACTATACTAGGTTTTGGATATTATTATGATTTACTGTATAAGTATCATAAAGTATCCAGCAGAATGTATGCCATACCTCGCAATTAGGTATATAGAATTTTTTTATGGTTTGTAGCTTTTGTGCATACCACTTGCTGGATATCTATCAGCAGTGGGAAACTCTACAAAATTGCAAATATTTAATTTCACACCTCAATATTCTTAATTGGGCCTTAATATTCTAGAATATGAGGTGTGCAGGATCACATTCTGGCTTTTGTTTTAAATTTGAAGATATAATAGCATGGAGTGCTATATATCTGCATACCACAGTTATAGTAAAAGATAACAGTTCATTTCTGCTGCTAAGATACCATAATCTAACATTATATTTTTGTCTAAGAAATTTTTTTCATTCTGGATGAGCTATTATTCATACTTTTATTACCTTTGCTAAATAGTGTCTCCCTGGAATTTTGTTGCGATATTTCCTAGCAGATAAGAGCAGCAAGGTCATAAAGAGATCACTGTGACCAATCCAATTATAGTATTTCGGTTTTCAGATGTGATTATTATTTCAAATTACTAGCCGTATAAAGCTTCAAGTGGGTCTATAGAAGCTAGAATTAAATAGTAGTATGCAGATTGTATTTTTTGTTATAAGCCTTATGATAAAGATTGCAAACTCTCATAAGGTCTATTAATAATATTAAGTTTCAAGTTAACAAAATGATAAATAAGAAATTAAATTTTTATCTTGTATTTACAGAGAAAAGGCTATATTTCCTTACTTGGTGAAGTCAACGTAGTTGGTCCAAAAGACATACGTGACCATTTAACCAAACTTGATAAAAAACAAAGAAAGGTGAAGTTACCGTTTCAGTGTTATAACATAAATGTGTGTTTAATGATACCATAGCTGTAATATTTGAAATAGAAAGGTTCCACTCTACTATTTTAAATAAACCTATAATAACTAAAATGTATGCAGTTGACAGGTAAAACTTAAAATTCAAGCTAATGGTATATATAGTATAATATATATATGCTGTCTTTACTTAGACTGCACCCACTGACCCCTACCAATGAATCTTTTAAATTTTAGAATCAATAATGATGATGAGGCAGTGAAATGGTTGTTTTTCACTTTTCTGTGCTGTTATGTCAAAACTGTATGATTTTTTACTACTACAAGAGAAGTTACTACATATCGACAGCATATTATGTTTTGTATTTTAGCTATTCAGTGGAAATAGTATTGCTATTAACCTAACTGGACGGTCACGTCCTGCCACAGAGACGTCTTGCTGTATGAGAAAGCAGTGGGGTTGTAAGGCCCACAGACGCTCTGGACTTTGTATCTGATTTTCTCTGGAATCCCGCCGCTTAGCCCAACGACTAGATACAGCCAAGTTCCAACAATCACAGTTTAGTTTAATATAAGAAACAAAGACCAAATAGAGTCAATACATGAAAAAATGAGTTAATCAGTAACTAAGGAATAATAATACAATGCATGCATTTATAAACAAGTTCATGACAACGAGTTTAAATGAGATTGATGGCTTGCGATGAACGACGAGGATAAGGACTTGGGCTTGCGCGTGGATTAAGACTCCAGGCATCCTTGCAGTCTTGGACACTAACATTCATGATTGCTTTATGATGAACAGTTAAAAACCTGAAAAAATACGGCAGAAAACACACACACTGGAATAAACTGAGAAACTTCCATAATGTAGAAATGAATGGGGAATTGAAACTGGGAGCATCCTGGCTTAACCGAGTAGTTGGCAACGATGAACATAATACAGTAGTACATATTTCAAATGACTATTATAGATTTCATCAGTGCACCATTGAATGACAAATGCAGTTCATTTTAATCAGCATAATGTTAGACATGTATTTTGCAACTGAACTATACACTTAAAGAAAGATATAGGTAAAAAAAATTGATCTATTCTATTTCTTTCATTATGTAACTGATGGGTAAGCCCATTTTTTTCTTAGCCCATTGATGTGATATAAGACTAACAACATTTATATTGAACACGTGGACAAATTTATAATTTGTAAATACTATTAGTTGTATTTTCTCTATCACAACACCTATTTTAAACAATAGATAAAAAAACACAATGTTTTGATGTCACTTAGAATTGAACTCAGGACCACTTGCTTAATTCATAAGTACTTTAACCACTGAGCTAATTAGCAAGAACCAAACATTTTAATTCTGTATTTTATACTGTTGAGATACCACCACCATCCCATAGTATCACAATAAATAAACCTACACTATTTATTCAAAGATTCTGTTTATTTATAGAAATTTTTTACTCTGCCAATTTATCACGAGCCAATTATTTCAAATCCTTCATTTATTTATGAGGTGTATTCTCTCTCTTTCACTGGCTTCTTTTAAACAGTACACTATTAAAAAAAGTTTACCTGTCCTAGAAGATTAAACTCAAGAAGGACCACTTGCGTTATCACCTAAGCAACTACAACCTATTGGCAACTTTCAATTTTGTTCTTCAGTGTAAGTTGTAATTTTATGCTACAGTCTCAATCAGCCCAATAAAAATTTCATTATTTTTATTTTCTACTCGTGAAAAAGTCTGTGAAAGAGAAATAATACATCTAATGAGCAATAAAAGGGCTGAGTAAAAAATTGTGAAGGGATAAAAAATAGTTATACCTCACAATGGCACTAACTCACCTACCTGAAAATATCTAGCTATGAAAACCAGCAGGCAATCAAACAGATCAATTCAGTTCTATACTATTGAGGAATACTGATATGCTACTGTCCACTCTGAACAGACCATAAGAAGTTTTGTTTCCATCGTGTGCATTAACTTCAGTATAATTAAATGACTCAGTGGTCAGTAAATAATTTCAGTATCACTAAAAGAAGCTTGTGAAAGAGGAATATATGCAATGAATAAGAAAAGTCTGACACAGAAATTGTGAAATTAGTAAAAACGTTCTATTGCAGGTAAGTAGAAAGATTATTTTAGGTGAGAGGGCACCGATCAAAATACTTATTTACTATCTCTTTTCCCCTTATTGAAGCCGGAATGTTTTTTAAGAATGCTCAGTTGTAACACGAGTCAAAATAATTTATTCTTTTCTTACAAAGAAATCATTAGCTGCCTCGTCTAAATTCATTATATCATATTTTGCTGTAAGCATATAGAGTAAAGCAGGTAGTTAAGCCTACAATAAATAAATACCAAGAACACACTCTACATACTAGGCAAAACTAGCAACCAGTGCTTCCCTGCTTCATATTCTCTACTGTAATGATGATGAAAGTTCCCTAGCTACTGCAGTTTCTGATCTCTAGTTTCTTGAACCCGCGTGTACCATTAGCACAATATTATAAAGTCAAATTGTGCTGCATGCCAACACAAAGTGTATTTGCCTTTAAAAAATTATGCAGCAGTCTTTTTCCAGCGACTCTTACAGTCCACTTATTTGATGGAAACAATTAAAAGCTGTTAAATTTATTTGCGCTCGATGTCCTCACCCACCACACATATCAGATTAACGCTTTACCTCGATCAACTTAAAAATGTATAAGCACTGGTGAAATAGGAGTGTCATGTACCATATCAATGAATAGTAAATAAATAAGTTAATTAATTAATAATAAACAAATAGACAAATAAATAAATAAATAAAAATAACTGCTCCAACAAAATTTCTTCCATTTTATAGCAGCTCTCACAAGGTTTGCAAGCAGGAGAGGCTATCCACAAGAAATCGATTTCAAAGGAAGAAATTTTGTTGGAGCAGTTATTTTTATTTATTTATTTATTTGTCTGTTTGTTTATTATTAATTAATTAATTTAAGTTGTTAAGTCAACCTTGAACAAGTTACAACAAAAGCAAACTCAGCTGATTTTGTTTCTTTATAATGTCCTCTATAACAGCAAAAAAAGGCTTAAGGAATTCTCCTGGGGGAACACGCTAAAATGTGTAATTATTTCATTCTTAATTAGCAGTTTGTGGTTTGTGGTATTTTTGGTCATATCTTTGTATGGTACCTCATACATGAAAAAGTTAAAATACCATCAAATAGCTCTTAAATAGGCTAGCAATTTGATACTAAAATTAGTTGTCAGAGACTAACAGTAATGGAGTTATGAGTGGAAAAAGAGATGTGTATCTAGCAACCAGCGAAAACCTGATGCCAGGTGTAACAGTTATGCTTTACAAGCAGCTAATCTGTCCAGTATAAGTCATTTAGTCTTTTGTAGAGAAAATACACATAATAGTTCCACTGTACAGCAATGGGGGTTGGTGTTTATATCTTGTTTCTGGTTGTTGCTGGTGGTATTTTTTGTGTTTCTTTAATCCAGTTCTGTACCACTGTTGCACCTGTTCAATATCAGGCATTTTCATCACTATTCCCCAATTTTTTCTTCGATTTCATTTTTTACTGGTCCCATGGAGAAAGAAGTGAGATATAACTATATACCAAAGCAAATTCACAAATTTGTAGCTGCATAAGTTACTCATTGTCACTTTTTATTGGTACTAACTACTGACAATAGAAAATTGAGGGGGTTAAGCTCCCACTACTTCTAAGTTGTATATCTTCAGTCACCCATTCCACTCCCCTTGCCCCCTATACACTAAATTATTAATTTAAGATAAATTTGTGGAGTAAAACAAATTCAAATGGTAAAGAGAATCTTTGAAAAAGGTTGAGAGCAACACTGTAGCATAGCACTACCCCTTAACAGTATAAATACAGAATTGGAGGGTTTGTTTGCCAGCTGGTTGTCATAGCCCAGTGGAAGAGCACTTACATATTAAGAAAGTGGTCCTCGGTGCGATTCCTGGTAGCAACCAAATATTTTTAATTCTGTCTTGTTTAAAAAGCATGTAAGAGAGAGAGAACACATCAATCTTGAGATGATTGGTAGGAAGTTAACCCATCTACTGTTAGGAAGTACGTTCTGCAGCTTTCTTACAGGAAACACAGTGCTTACAGATGGTTTAACAAAGCCACTTGCAAGCTATGATGTGATAGTTGTGACAAAGTAGAGCTACAAAAGTAGAATGACTGGATGCTAACTATCCTTATGAAGTTGAGTGACAAGCAGCTTCACATAAGGTGAGTGACATGTAGAATGATTAGATGTCTAAGATTGTAGTCTTCCTATGCTCTCTTCAGCTTTGCTCCAAATGTAATAAGTTGCTGCTCATCAAGTAGGGAGAGTGAAAACAGCTTAGATTTAGAAAGCACTACTTCACCACATTTCAGACAATTGAATTCCAATGGAATGTTTTCTAGACGTAGTAAAAGTAACTTGGTTGATTTCAGCTCATCTGATTGTAGTGTGGAGTGAAGTTTTTAGCTGCAGGATGAACAATGTTATGATAAAAATTTTGTAACCAGGCTATTGTTCTGAGTAGATGATGTTGATGCTATATTGTCTACACAGAGGTGTTATGGGTTGTAGGGGCAAGTGTTTCTGTGCCACTGGAGATCGAGCTTCTGATAGGGAAGATCACACAGGAACAAATGAGCTGGAAGCCATGGAGTTGTCTGAGTTGAAAAGGGCATCGTGGCTGTGATACCTTCTTGGTATATGATGTTTAGCAAGCAATGGTAAGGTGGACTGAGATTACTTTAATCGATGAAGGAGTTCATTGGGTATCTCAGTGTCCCAGTCAATGTTCTGTTTCCACATGTCTTAAAGAACGAGATTTGACTGTAGAACTGTGGGTGAGTACCACTCAAGGACATCATAAAAATTTGGCTGTGGCTGAAACAATTTCCCTTTTTGTAGGATGAGACAAGTGGCTGACATCAGGTACAGAGAGATAGAAATGGTTTGCTTGGCTATCTTAGTGTATCCCTAGTGTTTGGGATATGATGTGGAGTCATTCTCGATAAGGTCTGCATTAGGTCAACTTACTTTAGGTACGACAGGAACTGTTATGAACAAGTAGATGGAGCAGCCATGGGTTCTCCTGTTTTCTGCAGTTGTGGCCAACTTGTACATGGAATTCTTTGAGGAAGAAGCTTTAAACTCAACTCCAGTTAAACCTGTATTATGGAAGAGATCTATGTAGATGACACCTTTTGCATAGTTAAGAAAGGAAGTGAAAAACATTTGTTGGACCATTTAAACTCTGTAAGACCTTCTATATAATTCACCATGGAATCAGAGTATCATCAAAATTATTAATCAAGTGTGCTCCTAAGAACTGCTGGAGTGTGGATCCTGCTGCTCTTTCTACTCCCTTGAAGTTATGGAGCCAAATTTCAGACACTTCCTCCATTTCTTACTTTTTGTAAGAAACCTTACTCTTAGATAGGAGGGTCTTGACATGCCTCGGAAATGGTTCTGAGATGATTGTAATTTGCTTGGAGAGTTGCCACAAGGTAGTCATAATTTGCTCCTATGCTGATTGGGTAGCAATGAACTGGGCCTCAGATGTTATCATGGCTTTGCAAAGAAAGTAACACTACTCAGTCTTAGTCATAGTTGGATCTTTCCCCAGACTGAACTAAATAGCACATGAAGCTGTGCCATTCTGTTCGGTTGCCACTAAATGTGGGTAACTCAGCCTGAGCCTGGAGACCTTAGTAACTACAGTAGATGTTGAAGCTAATGCAGATGGAGTTGTAATAGAACTATATATGAACTGATAAAATATAAACAAAAAGATCGATGACTGAGGCATGCGTATAAGAAAATGGTGAATATGAGTAGCTAATGGGTTAAATACAAGTCATTGAAGGCCTTAGTCCTGAATATGTCAATTAGTATATATTCCTCTATGTGAGCATATGTGCTGTGGGTTGTCACATCAGAGTTAACAATAATAATTTACTATTACCTATATATTTTTTGCCATGTCTATGTCTAGATACTATTTAGCAGTACACTAAAGCCAGAGTAAAATAATTTTTATAATCAAACTTAGACTAATATTATTGTAGTCCTGATTTTTAAGTGAAATTTTTATATACATGCTTTGTATTGCGGCTAATTATTCTGATATGAGTTTAAAATGTCACATTGAAAGCAAAGGTTCAAGGTTTTTATAGTCTAATGCAAGTAACTCTTTGCTCAGCAGTATGAAAATTATTAATGACAAGTAAAGTTATTGTCATCTTTTTGTGACTCTAAAGTCATTTTATCTAAAATTTATTCAAGCTATTTGTAAGGTGTAGGTTGTGGTGAAATCCCACCAAATTCATCAGACACTTAAAAGCTCGCTCAACCAAAAATAATATTTAATTGATAAGCAAGGAAAGTGAGCAAGACATTATCAGGAGTAACAGAATTGGAAAACGGGGATAATAGTTCGTTTATGTAATGTTTGGACATACGTATGTCATTTTGATCCTCACATTTTGTGTTTTCTTTGTGGTCGACCCAGATTTCATACTCAAAAAGAATCCTTTGGTTGATTGATCTATACTGGTATCATCTACGTTTACTGCTTTGAATTAGTTTGTCCAACATGTGAATTAGTATGGAAACATTAGGTCTTACAATCTTTCCAGAGTTCATTTTCTATTTGAATTAGTGGCATGCGAAAAGTTATTTTTGTTAATGCATTGTTTGTTATTGTTAATTGCCTTACACAACAGTATTGCCCATGCTTGAAATCCACGAAAGAAAGCCTTGTGTTTTATGTCCAGTGAACAAGTGTGTGAAAGCGTCATGCATTTCAAGTTCAGGAAAACTAATTAAATGTAGATTGATTTAGCTACCTTTTTGTTTCAATTACTTGTACACAATGCCTTGCTTGCCATTTGTGCTGAAGCACATCACTATTTACATAAACTTGCATTATACACACCTTTTGTTCAATAGCTATACTTGTAGACTCATAATGGAAGCCATACTGTGTGTATCACTACATGTGTTATTTAGTTACACAAATTATGTGCGAACATGCCTACAGATACGGAATGTAAAACGTCACTATATTATCACTAACACAGGCTAATCATTTTACTATGCATTTAATTATTACTGAAATGGTTTATGTGGATATGTATATAATATATATACACAAATTGTTTGTAAGTATTAAACTCCACCTACTTAGAGCCTTTAATTTAGATTTTCTTAATTTTAATTTTCTTTTACTTGTAGCAGAAGACATCATCATCAAAGTATCATATTGAACGGACCATCACGATTCAGCATTCAATAGCCGATAAAAGCTCTAGTCATGTTAAAGTTTGTTTGTTAGACAGTCCTGGATGCAGTGAGTTTAGATCTGATTCAATAACTAAATACACGATTTCCGCCAAAAAAATCAGTTCAGCATTTATTTTTGTTACCACATTTGAAGAACACACTGATCGCTCTAGTTCAGAAATATTGCAAACAATATATGAAGCAAACAAAGGTAATATTTGCTATGTATTACTACATATGTTTTATTAAAATAGTTAACAAAAACGTATGTGTATATATAACATCTACTTCATATGTCAGAGAGTGCGGTAGGGTTGACTACCATTTCCTCGTAAGAACAATATAAATCCAACATTCTCACACCTCTGAGTTTAGGTGCACATAAAAAATCTTCTAAACAGTCCTTATGTATTCAGTTAAATGGTTTGTTTGATTACTCAACTCCAATATATATCAGTTTTGGCCTTGAGTGGAGCAAGTGATCTTATTTGTTTCTATAGATTTTAGAACAATTGAAACATTGGTAGTTTTCAAGCAATCTTTACTGCTTTCCATTCTTTTTTGTTGTGCACTTAAAAGTTTTACCATAACGCCATCAAAAACCTAAACAGGATTTATATGCATCAATAGAAAATGAATGTTTATAGGGATTAGCAATAAGTGAAATTTGGTACGATTTTAACTGATTTTAAAAATGGAACGGCTAAAACAACTTCATAACTAGTTTACTACTTCTTTCCAAGATGTTTAGAAATCCTATTTATTACTCAAGAAAGGGATTGAATCACACTAAGTTTTGGTATAGTTGGCTTCACATAATTTAAATTGGTGCAATAAAGCAAAAACAGACAGCAATCTAAATATTACAGGACTTTGGTTAGACAGTTTGTTGGCATTCCCAGTGCAATAAAAAAGATTAAAGAATTGTGGGCTTACTATGGTAGCACATAACATAATCATCTTATTGTTAGCCGAGTGAGTTCTATCAGTTTTTCTCTAACCTGCTGGCTCATGGTGAATTTGAATAATATGATGAACATCATATAATGGAAATGTGACGTTTTTAAGAACTATTCATAAAATTCTAGTTTAGGAATCGATATAGAGTGACATCAGGGTCTCAATCATTTTTGGAAGATAGTGATATCTGAAAGCTGCTTTTAATTTTACTGGATGCCCATCAATTCCCAAACAAAAATGATAATAAATTAATTTGATATGTATATAGATCAAACAAAACTGTATTAAAGCACACCAATGTAAAAATGTGTTTCATGTTTTTAGGAGCATTCTACAAAACAGTTTACACAAAGGTTATGTTAGTGTGACCTTCTTTTGTTTTAAGGTTAAGATGTAATTATAGGTAAAATTGCTATAGTTTATGTTTGCTGCATTATGTTAAACAGATATTTTGTTGCAAAATCGTCTGACTATTGTTATAAATAAAAAAGATTCCGCAACAAATAGTTCAGCAGATGAGAATTATACAAGTGAACAAGTACTTACCATAGTTCGTAAACATTTATGCGAATCAGTTTTTGAATGCACTGATAAAGATTTGCCTAAAGATTCAGTAATATTGGTCAGTGGATTATCAGCTTTAGAGGCCCGTCAAACAAAGCATACTGGGAATCCTAATCCAAAAGAATGCAGAAAATGTCTGAGAAGATTGACAGATTCAACAGAGTATAAGTCTGAAGAAGATATTGTAGTTGGAAAAAATAACATTTCAGAATGGATGAAAAAATTAGAAAACTTTAGTAATATTGAGGAACTTGAAAAAAGGTAAGTGAAATGTCCACAATTTGTTGTGTTGTTTACAATAATATTATGTTGTGTATGTTGTACATAATATAAGAAGCATTAAAATAAATTTGATGACCAAATCAAAGCAAATGGTATTGCTTCAAGTAATTACTGAACCACCATGAGTACTAAAACTTGCCTATATTGAGTACTAAAAGTTGCCTACATACTTATACTGGAAGGCTAGTATAGCTAAGCAAGACACACAAACATACATTGTGTTGTATCACTGGTGTATGGAATAGTTTACAGAAATTAACAATTATTCAATTCAGTTAACTTCTGAACATTGGGCTGTTCCTTATGTTGGGCAAGTTCCAGTTAATTTGGCGAGCGAGCGAAGCGAGCGAGCAACTCTAAGATGTAGTCTATGGAAATCCTGAATACGTCGTCGTTTAAACGCTCGCGCACATACGTCGTCGTTTAAACGCGCGCGCATACGTCGTCGTCGTCGTTTAAACGCGATACGTCGTCGTTTAAACGCGCATCCTGAATACGTGGTCTTTTAAACGCGCGCGTTTTTTGACAGTTTGTGATATCTTCAAATATTTTGCAATAAAGTTGGGACAAGGAAGCCATTTTGATAGCTATTAGAACTGAAAGTAAATAAATGGAATTGATGGAATACATG
>WLWI01004371.1_pt1 | contig 11978 bp, 9 predicted proteins | sample 6701501 | NCBI WGS metagenome assembly WLWI01 (sample SAMN12718690, study PRJNA515312) | sponge metagenome | isolation source: marine sponge | host: Mycale hentscheli | place: New Zealand: South Island, Marlborough, Capsize Point | collected 2014-11-01
CGTTCGCGCTTCTCATATGCAGACCGTTTTCTTTTCTTCGCTATTGGCTCACTGTCCCTTTCTGCAGCTGTCCTTTTTAGCAATGGTGGCTTGTTAAACAATGTAGGAACAGCATCATGCTCCAGTTTGACTTTGATTTTCATGCCCAAAGACTCTGCAACTTTTGTACTTTGCTTAAAGCATTGGGGTTCAAAATGCTTGCTGCAAAGTACAGAGTGCTTGGTGGGTTCCCATTTATCTCTAGTCCTTCTCACTGCGTTGGTCCATTTTTTCTTTAGGCTGGGATCCACTATAAGCAATTCTGTTCCGTGATATGCGTCACCGCTAAGCCCCGCCCACAACTTCCTGTTTACTTAAAGTGGCTATAACTCCAATACAGGTTGGCCACAAGTTGTGAAATTTGGTTTGAGGCTCAAGCTAGTGAATATCTCTAAGGAAATGCACTAAAAAAGTATCCCTCAAATGAATGTCGCTTACCCTTTAAAGGCCTCTATCACACTCCTCACATTTCTTGCAAATCTGTTCTGAATGCTTGGGGTTTGTTCATGATGACCAAACTTTGATTGCTCCACACTAAGCTCACTGATAATCCTACCTGTTTCTGGACCAGCCATCATCCAGCGTCGCAGAACTGATTCATTTTCAGTGATTCCAATTATTCCACCATCACCCTTCAAAATAACATTCAACTGTTCATGGACTTGATCATGAGCCATCATGGAGAACTTGTGTGAAGTCTTTTGTATGACAAACAGTCCCTGAAGGAACTCATTCCATACCTTGGGACACTCATGCTCCAGCTGCAACAGGTCCCTTACATGTACTGAAAGCCATTGAGCATAATGGAAATGATCCGTAGCCAACATCCAAGGTATGATGTTTCCCAGGGCCTCCACATACATCAGAAAGTTTCCTTCTCTTTGTGATCTCATGAATTGGAGGAAAAGAATTTCCAATTTGAGAACTTTGCTCCAATACAAGAACTGTGGATGCTTGGTTTCCCTATCACACACCACTCATCAAATGACTTGACATCTAAGTGATCACTTGCCATCTCTTCTTTGTAAGCAATGAAAGCTTCATTTTGTAATAAGAATAAGGCTGCAGCTGTCACTTGGTGGGCCCACTGTGACCTTGATGTGTGTGAACCACTCTGAAGCGCATCAGCTCTTCCTTCTGTGGTGACATTTGTTGATGCCATAATGGCAACCCAGCCACTTCCATCCAACCAGTTACCAAGGACTTTCAATAGAGCCATTTCTATGTGCAGTCCACCCATTAGTACTACATACTTTTCTTCGCCATTCTTACTTGGCCAGGACCACTGTATTTCCTTAGAAATTGCATACAATGGTTGATCGACTGTCAAGACTGGGATTTGTCCAGGATTCACATGCTCAGTAGCTTTCATGATGACATCCATTCCATGTTTTACCATTGCCACAGAGTGTGCACTATCACGAAACATTGGCAACATGCTTGTGATTGCAGGTGGACGGCGAACTGAATACTGAAGATGAGCAAAGTAAGCTGACCATGACATGATATATTGTCGCATTTGTTAAGCTGTTCCTTTTGTAACAACTGACCAACTGTTGTAAACCACGAAATCTGCGCTTCATCCGACTCAAGTCTAGCACTTTCTGGAATAGCATTTCTAGTTGTCTTACAAGGTGGTGGCTTTTCAGTAGGAGGAGCTGCTGGTGGAACCAGACAGTACGTTTCAGAAAGTGGCTTAATGGTTTTAGAATTTAGAGTTTCTTTCCAGAGCAATGTGCGATTTCCATGCCGATCTGATCCTGTTACCTCATCTGTTACATGTTGAGTCATTGAGACTGCTGTGCCATGAAATGCTGTCTGGGCTGATGTGGATGTTGTATTATGGTCGAAGTTGTTGTTGTGAACAGACCTCCTTTCAGGACTGCTGGGCAACCATCTTCTTCAAACTGGTCTATGACAACATTGCCTATATCTGTGGACAGCTGAAGGACTCTGTCATAAGATACTGATAAACCCATTTCAAACAGAGTGTCAATCAGGTCACGCTTCCTTGTTCTACTGTAGAGCAGAAGCCCTAAGTGAAGTGGGAGTCTTGTTTCCCTGTCAGGGCTGTGACGAACAGTAATGCTATTTTTTCTGCTACGCTGTGCTGAATTGAATACCAATACTTGTGCAATAGATGTTACAGCGCATTTTAGATCTTTGTTGTTCTCTGTTTGGTACTCAATATTAGTTCCACCCAGAATCATCTGAACCAAAGCTATCAGTGAAGGAGGGTTGTTTTCATATTGCTCATCAATCAGAGAACCTTAAAATTTATATTGTGTCTGTAATATTTCTGCACAAACTATTTCAGCTGCTCGCATAAGGGCAACAGTGTCACTATCATGATTTTTTCTTGTTACTTTCAAAAGTGTGTCTCCAATATCAGTCTTGAATGAAAAAACAACTTCATAGTTGCTTTTGTGAGCTTCCAGATCAGGAATTTGTGCAAGAAGCTTCTGTTTTAGATGTGTTGCATTGATTTTTTGGGAAGCATCACCTCCAAGATGTTCAATACGTGACTTGTATAGATTCACTACTTTGGAGAGCTTGACTATGGTCTCATCTGTTAGCCTGATATCTTCAATATAGGATACTAGTTCAGCAAATGCAATGGCTTCATAAGATAACTTGTCATCACCAACGATGGATTGTTTTTGCCGCGTGCTAGATCTGTACCTTGTGAACAGATTTGTTAAGCAATGCTTGTGATATACAGCATCTATTGCAACCATGTCTCCAGATGAGAGCTTTGCTAACAACTGTGTATCCCGTAGCTCAGTGGCCATTTTGTGCACATTGTCATCAATATTTTTAGTAGCTGCTTTGTGATAATCTTGCTCCATTGGGTTATCACAAAAGAAACATAAAGGTAAACTTTGCTTAGATATGCAAGGGAGTGCCCCCCGAAGCCTATTTTTGAGTGGGGAAGTATTCGAGGGAAGTGTTATTGCTGGAGCTTGCTGTTTAACAATTTTTTTTGCGAATCTGATTTACTTTATCCTTGCTGCACATGACATAGCAGGTTTTGTGCCATTTTGCATTGTGTTGCATAAGGGTTTCTTCAATACCTCTGCCATCATCTAGCCGAGAAATGTTTATTGAGAGGGGCAGTGAACTAAGATCATCCAGTGATCTTAAGTTGACAGCTAATGTTCCATAGCCTTTAGATTGGCTCTCATTCTTACATTTTGAAGGATTCCTCAATGCTTCACTCGTTGACTTCTGACAAAGAGTACACAATGACCAGTCAGTAGTCTATACTGCTTCTTCGGGTACAGATGATGGATCAAGCCTTATTTTTTTTCTTGCCAGCATTCTAGACCATGATTATTTATTCTATGAAAAAAACCAGCTATTGTCTATGCCAACTCACCTCTAGATATGCTTCCTGGTCACTTTAAAGGAAGAGCTCAGATTTTGGTAAGCAGCTGGAATAACCACATGGACCTCCAAAAAATAGTGATGAATCAGCATGACTTTGGAGCATGTGCAAATGGGCTTGCTTGGACAGGGAAGAAAAATATGGCATGCAAAGTCATCTATATATCTGCAAGTAGTCATCTATATCTGCTGGAGTGCTGGTGCTCTTTATGTTGTTATTGTTGTTGTTGTTATAGTTGTTGTTTTTTCATTGTTGTTGTTGTTGTTTTCATTGTTGCTGTTGTTGTGTTGTTGTTGTTGTTACAACCAGATTATGTCATTGCTGTTCTGTTTACATGGCTAGAAATTAAAAAAAATTGGGTCAAAACCTCTAACATACTTTTTTGATTAAAGAAAACTTCATTTTTGCCATTTTTAGTTAAATTTTGAAGTTAGATGCTTAGTACTTACCTATGACCCCCCAAACATGACCATTCTGAACAATTTGAGCCCACCAGAAAGCCTGTAGCTGCAACGGTTAACAAGATATGAGCATTTAAATTGCTGATAATGGGGGTGTGGCTTCGTTTCAGTAGGAAACCATGTCTTGCTGATGTGGATCCCATTAAATTTGGAATCAGCATGGTCAAAAATCCTAAAAAACAAATTTTGATGCTTTCTGCCGGAAGTGAACACTTTTTGCACATATCCGCTGGACTATAACCCTATATGTACTTAACAACATGCTATAACTTGTCTATGAGATCTGCATTTGTAGCTGAACGTCAAACTGGCATGTAACAAACTGTGGACTGTGTCAGAAACCATGACAACTAAGTGAGATTTATTTATGCGCAAGATTCAAAATAACAAATGGTCACGTCTACTGGACTCCAGTTTTCTATGACCAACCACCATTTGACAAAAAAAAAGATATCTGAATTAATAACTAATGGTATTATTGTGCACAAATGGTGAGCGAGCCCGCCTTTGTTAGTTGCTTATGACTACAAAAGATTGTTATATGATGTATTTTACCTCAAGAAGCTTCTATACTTACATGATGAGTAAAGGGTATAGCAACTCTAGGTAATCACTCTTTCTGCGAGATGCAATTTCACGGGTGGATAGTGATGAGTATCTCTGACGAGACTGTGCTAGATACTGTCCATAAATCTGCAGCCATCAGGGTTACTAGTGTATAAATGAAGGCTAAGTAGAGCCAGCAAGAAGCCTAACAACTGAGCATTTCAAGAGAACCCAAAGCAAACAATGTAGAACCCTGAGCAGAAAAATAGAGGTATCAAGGATGACTGAAGTTCCCAGAGGGAGCCCCAACAGTAGAAGGATGGAACCACCAGCATCGATCAGCGACACAGCTGGGCCAAGCGGGGAAGTGTCATTGTAAGAGCTCAACTGAAGTAAAAAAAAATGAAAAGAAAAAAGAAAGTAGCATGCATAGGCCAGTAGTCTTATCTAAAAGTATCCAATTTAAATGGTGGTAAATTGGGTGGATAGGTGGCCCCTGGCTACTAAGATTAGATGAGACCACACATGCCCCCTCCCCGATTGACTTCCTCAAGAGAATGGGTGTATCTATATGTGGCCTTTATTACTGAGTACCAGGGCAGTAAAAAAAAAAAAAGGATGAGAGGAGGAAGTCAACATTTGGTTAATGATCACGTCCAGATATTAGTTATACCTATTTAATAAATCAATGAACTGCAATTCGCAAAATTTCCAAGGAGGCATGCCCTTTGCCTCATTACTAGTTGCGGCCATGAGAGTACGTGACCCAATGCTAGCACCGGTTATATTGTGGGCACGGGGCCTGTAATCAGTCAATTAGTCAGGAGATGGTGCGGGCCCACAAACCGGTGTGTGGCCTTATTAGTCAGGGGCACAGCCCTATAAGTTGGATCAAGCAAGGTTGTGGGGCCCCATAAGCTGGTTCAAGAGAGGGTGCATGACGGCCCCATAAAGTTGGTTCAAGAAAGGTTGCGTTGCCCCAGAAGTTGGATCAAACGAGGTTGTGGGGCCCCATAAGTTGGATCAAGAGAGGGTGCGTGGCCCCATAAGTTGGTTCAAGAGAGGGTCTGTGGCCCCATAAGTTTGGTTCAAGAAAGGGTGTGTAGCCCCATAAATTGGTTCAAGAGAGGATACGTGGCCCCACAAGTTGGTTCATGAGAGGGCGTGTGGCACAGCAAGGTAGTGATCAGCAGTTACTGCAGTGAATTGCATTGTACAGGGCTGGAGATGGCACCACCACTATCGGCCATTGAGGGACTGCCAACATTCGAAGTGAACAGAGGAGCAAACAAGATGTCAATACTACCAGGACCACCAATCGATGATGGCATGGAGCCACTAGCGACCATTACACCGGGAGCCACATCCACAACATTGTCTGTGCTGCCATTAAAGCTGGTGAAGAAGATCTTGGAGCTGCACTTTTTGGATATGGCAGAGCTGTTACTTGATTCTTGACGGCTTCAAGGAGGAGAAGGGATGTTGTCACCAGTGCCAAGGGACAAAGAGGAACCTAGTAACGGACATTCTAGTGGGTGGAGTGTATTGCAACATTGGTGTCAGTGCTAGCCACAAAGTACCCCCACAAGACTTCTTAATTAATGTCTTACCAACATACTATAATAAGGGTACACAGGAGAGGGCTGACCAATTTATGATGTCTGATAACACCAAAAAGCTGCAGTACTAAAATTGCTAGAAATGCGTACAGTTGACTTTACGCTCTACAATGAGACATTTACTGTCAGAGCAAATCAATACCATGATGCCGACATTGCCTAAGTGGTCACAATATTGAGAAGAAAAAAAGTCCCATCCAGGCTTGTGAGGTCCAATCCATTTGAGGGTTTAGCAGCCACGCAATAGAAATTCAGGTATGACTGTCTGATGAAAAATACGCCCACCGATTCTTTCCCTAAATGAGGATAGTTTGTTCCTGGACAGATCATCTGCCATGCATTATGTACACCTGGGATGTGCACTACTACTGTCAATGTGAAATGGCAGTATGCTTCTATGAAGAGTAAGCATCTCAGCAGCTGCATTGAAACTGGGTCTTTACTATAGCGGCTCTTAATGATAGTCACTACTACATGTTGTTACATTTAGCAACTACATTCATCTCCCTCCAGTGTTTACTACCCCATAGCAAAGACGCTATGATAATTGGGACTAGTTCTTTTATTGCAATTTGCAACCTTCTCAAGTTCTGGTCCCATGGTAGTTGCATAGTTGCCAACCAGGAAATCCCTGTTTTTTTAGCATTTCCCTGATGGTAGTTGCATAGTTGCCAACCAGGAAATCCCTGTTTTTTTAGCATTTCCCTGTGGTTTTAATCCCATTCTGCACCAAAGCCATGGAAGTATGTATATTATTTTGGTTCCGGCAGTTCTAATGTGATCTGCATGTGGCGCAGACTAGCTGATATGTCTTGATTGTGAGCCAAGATATGGTGCATAAATAGCATAAAATTGATTCAGACACTGATAAGAGGGGTGAGAGTATCATACACTTCAAAAAATGATAAAATTTATGAAGTGAGATGGTTTATTAGTCTATGTGCATACGCACACAGGGGATCTCATGAGTATTGAGTTTCCACCATTGGTTACTTGATTATTGGTAGTACAGCATACCTGTACAGTCATGTCTGGGGAAGTCATTCCTGCAGGCATATCATTTCACTCTACTGCAAAGACACCTATGGTGACAAAACTGAGGCTATAGATAACACCAGTTATCTTGCAAAAGATCTATACACTATGGTGGGCAAAGGAGCAGGACATGGACACTGTAATGTTATGAGCAGCATTCACTCTCTCACAAGTATGACATTTAAACTGTCCAATCAGATTGTTCAATTTGCCATGACCATATTTCATACCCACATCCTAGGAGGTGAATACATAAACCGACCAACCCAAAATAGTTTTTGTGCATTTCCTAAAACCTAGAACCATGGTACGAGTCTGTTGCACCACTCTGTGCTCTATCTGCACAGAATGTATACAAATATAAACCTTAAATAAACATTTTAGCTACCTTTAAAGTACATACCCTTTTCTACAGCAGTAAGCAAGTCTTAATTTAGGGTCAGGGTCAAAACTGTGCAGTAATTCTTTAAACATGCTTGTAATTAATTGTTGTTGTTGTTTTTTTTCATGTTCAACAATTAGTTGCAGCGAGTGGTTACTGGTTACTATGGTATTGAAACCCCTTGCCTTGCCTTATGTAATTTAGAACTCTGGCCATTTTTTATTATCTGGAGTGCTCTTTGTCAGAAACTACTGGTCATTTAGATCGTCATTTTTTACTACAGAAGCTACATACCATTACTAGGGAAAATTGAGGTAAACTTCAGGATGTAGCCTCATTGTGGTTTTGTATACAGACTTTGTAAAGGCAAAAAATTCAGCTTTTATCAAATTCTACGTTGTTGTTTTTGCACATTATGATTCCCTCGCCATTTGTGCCGAACCATATCACTAGTATTTATGTATTGTAATATCATGTTAAGGAAGGTTTTGTGTTGAAAATATTTATTAAAACTCTGACTAACAGAATAGCTACATTTCTGTTCAAAAACGTGAACCGTTAGCCATAAAATTTCAATATTGCAAAGATTTTGTGTGTATAATAGTGTACAAATAGCATAGATTAGAAAATAATGTTTGAATAATAGTCACATTATAAAACTCGCATTTTTAAAGGGGGAAGCTAATTAAATTTTTTTACAACAGTGTAGCACAAGTTTGTAATGGAAACACTCAAGATTGCATGAAACAGTCTAATACAATGTGTGTTTATTTAGAATGCCGTGGTGTCGGTCAAATTAGTAACTGAATCTCCAATACAGTCATCCTCCGAATGTAGCTGATATTGAGACAATGGGAATCCTTTCTTTTGTAATGACTGGCACACTTCACCTGCTATCTCACCGCAAGCTTCAAATAGATTCTCGCTCAGCTTTCTATTGGGCACTCTCTTTGTTTCATAGCTGTCCTTGAACTTTTTGACCAGAACAGTCAAATCAGGCTCTTTCAAGGATAGTATCCGATGAGTTGCCAATGTAGCAAAGATGATCAGGCCAATCATCACAGCATGTTCAAGGTGGTCGGCTAAATCCAATGCAGGGAGTGGGACATAGGAAAATCCAATGAGAGTCAGAGCCAATGGAATTGACGCAATCATTCCAATGATGAATGTGTACAAGAGCCTGGCCTTACTGAAAATTATACATTTCTTTGATCGAGTTCGTGCAGTAAAAGAATGACGTGCAGTAATAGAATTTGGCACATTTTCTAACTCGTACTCTTCACCAAGGTCTACACTATCTAAATCTTTGGTGCAATTGCAGTTGAAGTTTGCACAACATACAATGCAGCAGTGGAAAAAGGATTCAAAAAAGTGGAAAGCATTTGTTCCCGTTCTCTTGTCACTTGATTTGGGCATTGGAGAGTATCTCTCACTGGACCGAAAAATAGCTCGAAATAAAGTGTACAAGTATATTAAGATAACAATCATCAAAACAAAGATGGAGGAAGTTTTGTGTGGTTCAGTAAGCCATGCTACCAGGATATAACCTACATGACTAAAGGTCCCAAATAAGGGGCCAATCAATAAACTTAGGAGGGCCCACACCTGGCGAACAGCAAAAACATTTTCAGTTACTTCATTGTCTCCGTCTGTTTGGCAATCTTCTTCTTTCCAGAATTTGTCATGCTTCTTGTAGCCAAATACAAGATATAAGTAGGGTGCAAAGAGGCACTTAAGACTATTTCTGAGGCAAGATGTAATCTTAATATGACAATTGCAGCTTTTGTAACTACAAGTCCAGCCTACAAACAAAGTCCAGGCAGCAAAGGAGTAGAGCATGGCAAAAACATCCAGTGCAAACGTTATTATGACTACGTAAAAATTTAATGACCCATGAATGTCATAATCACTATACTCATGAGTGTTGGTAATGATCATAATCACTGCCAGAGTATCCATGGCAATAATGTAAATCATAACAAATAGAGCAGTCAGTATGATGCCTGCGATGTTGCCATGATTGGATGGTTTAATACACTTCTTTTCAATTCTTCTACGATGCAGTCGCACAAAAAGAGCAACCATAATCAGTAAACCTATGGGCAACATCAAGATCATTGCAAAAAACAACTGTATTCCTAGATCTTGGTAGTAATTCTTCTTTAATTTTTCACCGCATGAAATTCTGACAGTTGTCAATTCATTTCTAACAACTAATTCAGGAGAAGTAACCTTTGCATAATCTGTGAGCTGAAGTAATGGGCATAATAATAACAATAATAAAATAATATTACCGAATAACTTAATTGCTGTTGCAAGTTATAGTTAAAGCATGAGCGCTTAGTTTCTAGTCGATTTATTGCACGACAGCCCGAGGGCCGTAGGCCCGAGGACTGAGTGCGATAAATGTACTAGGCACTAAGCGCTCATGCTTTAACTATTTTAAATACCGGGCAAGTGTTATTGCACACTTGCCAAGTTATTACACCTGACAACAATATAGCAACGGTATTTAAGATATTTTAATGAAAATTTACCTATTCATACTCAATTTCAAAGCAATTGAAGTGCCCCAAAAGTTTCAAGTATTATACTCTTGTCGTCTTTTTATGTTTTGTTTCAGAGCTTGCAATTTCACCTCCTCAGGTGTTTGGGTAGCAAGACCCGTAGCCAGAAGTTGACATTGGGGGTTCAGATTTCGAAGACTCTAAAAGCCACACCTAATTGTGACAGGCTCTGGGAAAACCAGACATTTCGGGCAAAAATTGAAATTGAGATATAGGCTCCAGAAGTAAGTCATCAGAAAAATTCTTTCTTTCTCCTATTTTTGTTTTTTGCTGAATTAGTCTTAGTGACCCTTACTCTAAGTCTATGCCAAATTTCAAATGTCAAAACAACTTAAAAGACCCTAAGCGTGCTGTGGAAAGATAAGCTACTTTTTATTCTCTCTCGTTCTCGAAGTACAATAAACGGGGACTGGGCGGAGTTTCAAACAAGCAGCTAAAAAAACGGCATAGCTTTGAGACTATTGCATGCAATCTACAGCTTACCTCTGGCTGAAAGTTTACCGCTACATTGAGTAGAGTAGCCAAGGATTCCGACAAGACCGGCTGTGAGACGCTCTGAAAGTTAAAAAGAACTCCACGCAAAACTTCGATAGTCGCCGTTAAAAAGCGGCTGCACGATTTAATTGTGTATGCGGAGTACGCCGTTAAGTATACGGAAACGTTAATTATACCAGAAGTGGAAATTCAATTTATGTTTTCTCGTTTTTTAGTTCAATTGCTTAGCTGAATACAGCCCAGTTCAACTGCCAGTTTCTCTGCACGTCGAAGGTTTTACCCTCCGGTATTTTAGCACTAAGTTGAGATAAATTGTAGCTTTTTATTAGCATAAAAAACTCCAATTTTTTTGGTTTGCCCGAAATGTCCGGTTTTCCCAGAGCCTGTCACAATTTTGTTTCTGTCGTTTATTCTTCTATAATATTAAAAAAAAAAAAAACTCCACCAAAGCTAATAATTTGTTCCGTGTCTTCTTTTTCAAAACTGTAAGTTCATTGAACACTATTGGCAATCGAGCGAAAAGCGGTAAACTGCTAAGCGATATATCAGCCTCACGTTAGCAGGGCTTCCAACCACTATGGTGAGCTGTATATAGACAGTGCACCATTAATACGCCTTTTGTACTAGTACACTTTACACTTTATAAAGAATAAACATAGCTAGCTTTATTCATCCCGTTATGAGAGCAAAGTTCTGTAGGCAAGGAGTCACTTGGACTCAGACTCTGGCTATGCCAGACCCTTTACCTAACTGCTCCACGTAGTGGTTAGGTAAAGGGTCTGGCTATGCCAGATTAGACTCAGACTAGGCCATCCATATACAGTATGAAGTATATTATAATGGGTAAATAGCAGAGAATTCTATCACAGTTTCGGCACGATCGAACAGATGATGATATTCCAAAAGTTATATGTGGGATATGGCTATATTATTTACTTCCAGTCACTCAAAAGGGGGACTTGACCAAACCCCCTTGGCTACGGGAATGGTGGCAAAACCACTGCTTGTAGTAATATTGTATTGTCTTTTTTCTCAGTTGTAATTTATTTTAATATAATTTAGTGCAAAGAATTTTGTTTGCTTATTCCTTTCTATTGTAGATATGACAAAACACAAGAAGATTTTTTCAAAAGAAAATGTCATGCAATTTATTCATGATAAGATGTGTGCAGATCGTGATTATATACCTTTGATACAGGAACTACCACTGATTACATTTCATTTTTTCATGTCCCATTTGGCCCAGTATGAAAAAGAGGTTTGTTTACATTTAAAAAAAAATTGTAATTTACTATTTTTTATTCTGCTAGCATGTGAAGAAGAAGCCAAAACCTAATGATGTCATTGAAATAATTGAAACTCTATCTCAGCATTGTGATGCATGCTTTGAAAATGATTTTTTAGTTTATGCCATGGTCGTGAAAAAGATGAAAAGGTAAGAGAAAA
>WLWI01004373.1_pt1 | contig 11973 bp, 10 predicted proteins | sample 6701501 | NCBI WGS metagenome assembly WLWI01 (sample SAMN12718690, study PRJNA515312) | sponge metagenome | isolation source: marine sponge | host: Mycale hentscheli | place: New Zealand: South Island, Marlborough, Capsize Point | collected 2014-11-01
CCCCACTACTCTTTTCCTAAATGCCACCACAATCTTCCCCCTTCCAGTTCTCCCTTTTTTTTTTTTTTTAATCCCCCCCCCCCCCCCCCCCTGTAGTCCCACAAAGTTTGGTTTTAAAAACTCAATATTATGATACTGGCAGTGCATTTCTCCTCCATGCTACAGGCTTCTTCACAGCCCCAAGTTTAGAATAGGGGAAGGAACTGAAGTTTGTCAGTGTGTGTCTATATGTCAGGCAATTTTTTTTCAAAGATATGGTTTGAGTGGTGTAGGAAGTGGGGGGGCATAATATTTTGACACAACTTAAAAATGTGATTTCTCGCATGAACACCTGCAAACCACATGTTTGTAACAAAAGGAGTCCATCTGAATGGGCAAGCAATGTGGGCCTTCTCGGCTTAACGGCAGGACCGCACCTGATGACAGCACAATTTAGTTGTTGCCACCAGAGTAAGTATCTTCCTATCTACCCTCGGCAAACCGACGCCCACCCGTAGATTTTAGGACTGAGTAGTAGGTTAAATTACTTAAATCTAAACCTTGGAAGACACGAGACTGAATGACACAACTATTTATAATGACACAAACTCCTCCTTCTACTAGCCCTAGCCCTAGCCCTAGCCCCTAACACAAAATGCTGTAAAGTTCTGGCACTACTACAAGCAAACAACCACACAAACACACGCTATCTAACTGCACAAACAACTCGTGACTCATCAACACAATAAACACCTAGCTATACAAGCTACTTGTAAATGATACACAAACACATATCAGTCTCTGATACACACACACACACACATACACACACACACACACATACACACACACACACACACACACACACAATGTTATCTTCTCTCTTCTTTCTTCTCTCTTCTTCTTTTACTTCATGTGGGCATGCCCACAAGCAACACCCCATTTCTGTAATTACAGCAAAGTTAGTGAAGCCACCCAACATTTTGATGCCATGTTGTACAGGATTCCCCTGATAGATGCAAGCACAATGTTGCAATCATTGGTACTCTCTGTATCACATGCACATACATAAACAACTGTGGCATGTAAAGTCATTGAGAAAATGATAGTTTCAATTATTACGAATTATTGTATCAGCCCATGAGTAAATTGTACACTTACACATACATATGTGTACAGTATAAAGTGCCGTTGTGGTCTCTTTTATTCATCTTAGTAAGAGGCACTTTTCTTGCTTTTTTTTTTTTTTACGTTCTTACATTCATAATGTATATTTTAGTTTTCTAATTAAGCATTCCTATTTAATGGTTATTATTGAGACCTTTATCGAGTAGAGATGAGCAGTGTAACAACAAGTGCTGTACTGTACTGTAGTGAAAACAACATTGCATTCCTGAAAGGAGCACTGAAACTTTGGTAACATGTGATTACTTTCCCTTCTGTGTTACAGGTTTGAGATGCAAGAGTGTCCAAGGAATTGCCGTGGATACGTTTCCAGTCACGATTCAATCCTTGTTTGAAGGAAAATCTACTGGAGTATTGAAGACAACTAAACCTATCACTGACACTGTCATAATCCAACTCTTTAAGAGCTTCTTCATACTGGAAATTTACAGTATTTTATTTTTATGGAATAGTTCATTAGTATTTTGTCAATGGCTTTGAGAATAAAGTTGTCTAACTAACATAGTACTCAAGGTTTCTTCAGTTAGTGACCTCTTAGTTGCTGCCTTGAGTCATCAAGTCGATTGTACTTAAGTTGTATTTAACTAGTAATACAATGCTACCATTTACTCTAACGTGGGGGGAGGAGGAGGCGGCCCAGGACAAGTACTATACACTGCTCTCACTGTCGCTACTAGATACGTACACATGTGGATTGCTCCTCAGTTTTGGTCTGTTGACTTAAGAATATGTGTCACACAGTATAACATTTGCTTCAACTTTTAGAATAAACAGTCACGTCCAAAATTGAAGCTACACCCTTTGATTGTTGTGTGAACAAGTATTATAATTAAGAAACTACAGTTGCAAAATATTGATGTGTACCCACAGCTACTTTTCCGAGCGATCATGTACTTCAGCATGATTGAGGTGCATGTATGTACTTCAGCATGATTGAGGTGCTGCTTGAGGTGGGTCTGTTGGCGCAGAAATGGTCAGCAACCGCAGCAATGGTCAGCCATATGCGCATGCGCGCGTGCTTAAGGTTCAAAGTTCATATAGTCGCCGCGCTCTAAGGTTAAAGGTGAGTGTCAGCCGTTCTGCACATAACGTCGTCCCAACAGATTTGTACGCTGCTGGTAAAGCCGTAGAGCCAGACCGCACACTATTGGTAAAGGGTTGGTTACGCGAGAAGAGGTACAAATGCTTCTTTAACAATAATACAAACACCTTGCTAGTCATCACTTTGAGAACACTTACGTTATTATACCGGTTAGGCGGTAATTTAGCCATTGGTACGTACTAAAACCCGGGACGGGACGGAATGGGACGGAACTGGACGGAACAGGACGGAACGGGACGGATTGGGCACCAAAGTTACGTCTTTCCATTGCGATGAGGGCTGGCTACGGCGCGTAAGTAGGGGGGTGCTCCGGGTAAAATTCTGACTTGACTGGGGGCAAACTGAGCGTGGTTGGTCGCGTTAGAGTAAACTTGTTTGTATTTTTGTTTTTAAACGTAACTCTGTCATTTGTTGGTTGGTGTGAGTAATAATCTGTGGTGTTTCCAGAAGTTACACGATTACTTCTTATAATATGGATCTTCAAATGTTTCAAGTAAGTCTTTAATTTTATCTAATTAGAATTGCTTACTCTCTAGTACTTCTAAAAATAATTTTAGCTTGGGTATTCATTTTGTGTTAACTTCTGACTAAGGAGACAATCATAAAATCATACTGTAACAACTGTTATTATATTGTGTCTTTTTCAATTCAGAAACAATCCAATGTGCCTTTATTATTGTTTTGGTGGTCAGTGATTGGATTTGTTACAGTGGATAATTCTGCTCAGTCAACAATTGACTGCTCTACAATTGCTGGAGCTCAACAACCAAGAAATCTCATCAACAGTAAATATTACTTGCTGTCAAATGGATCACTGTGCTGCCCTGCTAAAGATTGTCAATACTCTGATTACGATATGAGAGAGCTGTGTGGAGATAAAGGTGTTGTGAAGGAGCCTTGCTACCACTGCTTCACCTGTGGGAAAGTGAAGGGAGAGTCCTGTCATGGTAACCAATTCCGACACGGGCAGTGTAGATCTGGACTGGGTTGCATCAATATTAATGGAACTGTGTTGGAATTTCAATATGATGAAGGAGTTTGTACCAACGAGGGAGGACGTCCAAGTAACCTATCTCCTGGACAGTCTTGTGGTGGAAAATTTAATTTTTATGGTACCTGTGAGCCACAGAGTAGGTGTTACTTAGATCATGGCAGGGACAGTGGAAAGTGTGCAAAATATGGTAGGTTTGTTAATCAGACAGTCCAGCAACTATTCAATGTAATAAAGTCGTTCTATAAAAAGTGGATTCCAAAGGATTCACATTGTTGTTTTTATTTATTTATTTATTTTGGATGAGGTGGGGGAGTGGGGGAAGGAAAGAGAGGAAGGTAGTGTGATGTAGCCAGACCCTTTACCCAGTGATTGCTATGCAGAGGGAAAGGGTCTGGAATCATGCAATATATTGAGTTGTTCCTACCGCTACAGTATTTCTGTAGTGATGAATATTGTTAGTGACGCTTAACACAATTGGTTGGAACAACTTGATGTATTACATCCAGACCCTTTCCGTCTGTGTAGTGATCAGTGGGTAAAGGGTGTGGTATGCCAGACTAGGGCGGGGTGGGACCTAGATGTAAAAGTTAGGTCCTGTGTTAAAATTTCTAGCTGCTTACTACAATAAATAAAAGATACTGACTTGTTATTTCTACTGCCATAAGTACAGCAAAATGAATAAATTTATGACAGAAAATGTACGTTATAAACATCTCACTGCAGCCTTCTATTACTAGGTTTATGTAATTAAGCAAAATTTTGGGGGGCACAGCCTCTATTTCCATAGCAGCCTTTTATGAATTATTTATGATAGTACAGTATTTCTTGTTTCTTGGCTTTTTTTTGTTAACTGATTCGTTTATTGTATTGTATGTCAATTTACTGCACCGTTTAGTAAGTACATACCAATAAAATCAAATTGTGATAAATACATACTAATAAAGTTAAACCATCTCTACTATCATGAATTACATTTTAAATGTTCTTGTTTATAAAGCAAGGACAAAAACCTTGAACCAGGAGTGTGGTGGAGCATATGGAGTGCTGGGTAGATGTAGAAAGGGATTACGCTGTACTGCAAATGAAGATGAGTTCTTAGATGGTGTGTCTATCACTGGACTTTGCTTCCATAGTGGTAAGTGAAGATACTACTGTAGTTTAACCAGACATTGATAAGGTATATATATATATAATATATATTATTATGTATAAAGTTTTGATATGCGGAAGTATTTCACGAGAAGGCTAATTAAAATTTTTAATTTCAGGTACTCCAGTGTGTTTCAAGGATTGTAGTAGCCGGGCTCGTGTGCAAGTGTGTGGGGACAATGGCAAATGGTATGAAAACATTTGTTACTTGAGGCAGAGTAACTGTGGTCTTTCACCTGGTCAACGCAGGGTACGAAGGACTCGCCAACAAAGTACATGTTATCAAAAAAGTAAGAATTTAATAAGCTAGTTCCCCCCCCCACCCATGTTATTCATCTTCCTACTCCGCTGCAAAGTTAATGAGTTTCTGAAACAGAATTTTTGGAATCAATGATGTTTTTTTACTATGTAGATACTTCTCAAATGTCAGCCAATGAATTAAATTCACTTCTTTCCCTGTTCGACATGTAGAAAGATTTCCAAATAAGTCCCAAAAAGAGATAGTCACATATTAATTTAACATTGATGTAAATTTTCATGTAACTTTATAATTTAATTGAAAATCTAGTTTCAAGTTCCTAACAGTTTTTATATCCATTAAAAATTATGAATTAACTACAGTTTACTGCGAATTCTAATGAAAAGTATTTCTTGCTATTAATGTTAATAGCTAATCAAGTATTAAATATACTACTACCTGTATTCTATTGTATTTAGCATCAACTATATGGTAGTTTTTATTAGCTAAAATGTTTTTGTGGGAACGTCCCCAGACAATTCATGAGACTGAGAGATACACTTCCTGGAAATTCTTTTTTTTTCTTTCCAATTCAAACAGTTGCAGGGAGTGGTTACGGTGAGTGAACATTTGGGCCGCGATGGGTTTGAAAAGAAGTGCACAACATTCTACTACTAATTGGAAGGATAGCTTCAAAACTGGTCACTTTAGTTTTACTGTCTATTTTATTTATGTATCAATAATTTTATTGTTATTAGAAAATGAGTTGTGATCAATATTTGTAAATACCATAGGTAATACCTTCTAAGAAAGTGTTTCAAATACAACTCGGCACAAGGTGTAAATTTAACACCTCACAGAGTGTTATATTAAAATACTTTACCTGGTGTTATAGCATCTGGAATAGGAACCACACCCATGTGAAATATGTGTCACACCCACCTGGAACATGTGCCACACCCATCTGAAACAAGTGCCACACCTATCTAGAACACAAGCCACACCCATCTGGACACATTCATCTGAAATGTGTTACACTTCAAGAATTAATATCACATTGCATGCATCTATAATAACTGCAGTATATGCTACACATACTGGTACATGTGTGGAAGTGAATTGCAACATTGACTAAACATGTGCTTGATACAAGAGAATTGTAGCAAGTACACTTCCAAACACAATATCTGCAAAAACCAAGTGTGTGCTCACATATAGTGCTAGCTATTAGAATTTTCTGTATGTCACAACATGCACCATGCCTAATAATGTGTAGTCAACATGCACAAGGCTTGCAAATTAGAGAATATTGTAAAATTATCCATTACGTGGTACAGAAGACTAGTTAGGAATAGAGCTAGCAAGTTAATGTACTAGAACTACTGCAAACTAAACCTATCCATATACACACACAAATGCAATGCAAATTCTCTTGCTACCTCTAGCAAGTCACACACACCTGGCACAACCAGCCTGTGTACTAAGCAGGCACTGTGAATGTGCAAGCAAAGCTCCTGGAGCCAGCTCGCAGGAGAACAGGCCTTTCCTTACAACAAGTGGTGTGGGCACCACCTGGACTATTGCTGTTTCATGAGAAAAGGCCTTGAATTTGCACCCCAGCAAATGCCAGGTCCCCAATCACAGCTGGGCAGACTGGTGGGAGGCAGATGGAAAACCAGATGGAATGTTACCTGAGTGGGGGCTTGAACTCACGCTGAGCCAAGGACACAACCACAGCACAGTCACCACATTTAAACACACACACACACACACACACACACACACACACATACACACACACACACACACATGGGAGATGGAGGGAGAGATATGGAAAATTGTGCTAGCTAGGCATTACAATATTTTGGTTATAGACACACTTTGACACTCACAAAGTCTGATGCATTGTTGTGTACTAAATTATGTCAACTCTCTTCCCATAGATAATTATCTAGGAGTTTGCTTGGGGCATTTTTTTCCCATGTCACCCAAATAATTAGTTTACTAGCAGCTTTACTCTGAGTAAAAATAATATATTTTAGTTTTAGCTTATTTACACTCATGATGTGTAGGTATGTTCTTGTGCTATATATAAATTTGTGCTTTATAAATTTGGTAATTAAATGTAATTATGGTAATATTTTCAATTAATTTTTTTTCCTTACAAAGCTACTCTATAGCTGAAATTATGCTACTAAAGTGCTTCATTTATATAGTAATATGGCTGTTTAAAGTAAAAAATGGCCAAACCCAGAAAAAATTTGTGTAGAAGTAAATTTAGTATCAATAGAAGCAGAATTGTCACAACAACGGTCAAAGCCCACCTGAATCCTCTTTGGGGAAAAAAAGTTAAATCTATTTAAAGTAGGAATCAATTAGCAGCAGTAATTGCCTGCTCATGCATGTATTGATGATATAGCAGCTGTGATTAAGTAGATTATTAGTATTTACAAGTGTGCTGCAGTTCATGATGGCATAACAACTGCCACCAAAAATTTTTAAAAAAACAAAAATTGCATTCCTGTGTCATTAGATCTAACTGCCACAGATTATAATATTATGAGCATACAGAAAAGGTTAGGGCAATAATTCATAGACACATAGAGCATTTGAGATGCTTTAATTAAGAAATGTGTAAATCACTGATCATTTGAAAAACCCAACGATACTTTTTTCAAGGTTGATTGCTATTATTCAAAGAGAAGACAATGAGGCTTCACTCCAAAATTAGCAGAAGCCCTCCACAGTTCCACCGAAACTTTCACACTAGATACTCAAGCGAAGTATATATTGTTGATGGCATGGCCTTGGTTTATAACATACAGTGGTTGAATGAAGGACTTACCAATAATATATTCATGAGATGTATAGACAATGCTGCATTGTTTTCAATGGCTGCATGCAAAGTCCAATTAAAGACTATGATCACAGGAGAAGTGTCAGACCAGCATGTGCAGACATCCAGCTCTGGTGGAATCCATTCAAGCCCATGTGTATTAAGAGACTTTTCTATCAAATGAAAGAAACAAAGCTCAATAGGTGGTAAGGTGCACAGCTTGTATGTAGAAAGTGCAGCATGATAGTAATTTAGAAAAAATGAAGTTTCTGCATAATTGTATCATTGTGCAGTAATAAAGTGTATGATGAAACAAGCTGCACAAATGGATATGAATAGCTTTATTAGCACGGTAACCGTGCTATGAATAATGAAGCACGGTGCGAACCTCAGCGCTATTAAACACTACCTAGATATAATCTCCTTCCAAAAGAACAAAGCAATTTGTTAGCTCATCAATATAGCTCGAGCAATGGTACATGGAAATGCTATCTCAAAAAGCTACACAAGCCAGAAACACTTATATTTTCAACTTTACTTCTTTCAACTCCATTAACTTCCGGGAGCATAAAGCGAACTACGCGGCTGGCTGCAAGAAATTATTGATCACCTGATTATGACTTGGCGCTAGGGGGGAGTTAACCATATAGAAGCTGGTACCTAGGGGGAGCTGAAAGATTCGCGTTTTCTAACAATTAGCCCGAAATTAAAAAAAGTAGCACAATAAAAGGTCCTAAATCTTCGTTCTGAGAAAGTTTGATTGTCAGTAATCTCCAAAATCAGAGCGTGGCAGACAGACAGGCAGACAGACAGACAGACGGACAGACAGACAGACGGACGGACGGACGGGCGGACGGGCGGACAGACAGGACGACTACATAATATTACCCTCTCGCGCGAGCCGGCTAGAGCCTGCCACACGTTAATAGTAGGCCAGTGCTCCTTTTTGATGTTTTTTTATCATTGCATTGTTGCTAGCTACACAGTATCCTTAATTCACTATCTTAATTTCAGGAATAGATTCCTAGGGAACTTCATTCTCAACCTATGGTTCCTTAGAGGAACTTCGTTTCAACCTACAGTTCCCCCAAGGAACTCATTATTACAAACCTGTACTTCCTTTTAAAAACTAGGTTATCGACCTATGCTTTCCCCAAGGAACTTCATACTAAACCTGGGGTTCCTTCGTTTTCATCCTTCGGTTCCCCTATACAAAAATACAACAACTTCTGCGCTAAAGAATCATGTAGTCACCAACAAGAAACAAGTCAAACTGCACTTTCCAATAGAACCCTTGTAGTGACGTAATTTTACATTATGCAATTCAGGCCAGACGTGTTGGTGTACCGGTAAAACTTGCGTGATCTAAGCAGGCTATGGTTTCTAATTCTAAATAAAAAATGTTACTAGGAGGATATTTCGCTTTATTGAGTGATTGAAAATGGGAAGAAAAGGTACATAAACAGGCTAAGCATCCTGGATAGTTTTGACCCATACGAGTCAGAGAGATCCCAGTGGCTGGATGATGTGGAATTTTGGCCTTCCATAAGCATATTCACCTTGCAATGTACCTGCTGTATACACCTAGTAGATATACAGGAGAAGATTTGCTCAACTATAGGAGCCTAGACTGTTACAAGGTTGATCCAGTTTATTGGAATATTAAAAGTGACTCATACTATCCTGTGTTAAAACCACTTATTTACTTGTATAAAGTTGGATGTTATAACCTTATTTATGCATCAAAATACTTTATGGATATACAAATAAATAAATTAATATGTATGTATACTTGGAAAAGGAAAGAAATAGATTCTTTTTCTTGAAATTTGGTCTAACAATTCAAACAATAAAAGAATAACCATGCTGCTAGGGAATCAAAATCACAGTGTGTTCATTAGGTCTACAGCTTTGTATTAATATACATTTATTAGGGAGTTTATGAAAATAATATCAAGATAATAATTAGATGTATTGTCTCTATTCTCTTTTTATAATATAAAAATTAGTATTGTGGATTTGCCTGTTCAAAATTCCTAGAAAAATAAATCAAGAGTGAAAGGGCTAAACTTTGAGATTCAGGCCCTGTAACTATAATATTAGACACCACCCTGTCGTAAAGAAATAGCATTTACACTTAAATTAAAGTATAAGTTCACATCGTTTTGGGTGTGAACTCACACCGAATTTGGTGTATACTTTACACCATATGATAAAATATGCTCATCACACCATATTTTGGTGGGACTATTGTTGCAAGTGATTCACATTTAATTTGGTGTGAACTACACACCTGTATTTACACTCATACTTGAGGCACTTCTGTAAATACTAAGCCAATTAATGCCTCTTTTTTTTTGTATCAAAAGAGTAAATTCATTTAACATCAGTGCTAAGGCAGTTGACCAATATATGATAATTTCAAACGAGGGGTTTAGCCAGCTCACCTGAGCCCTCCACCTAATTCCATCATTACTGCTCCAATATGAATAAATAAATTCAATATTTTTAACTTAAATTATTATTAACAATCCATATTTGTGAATAACTAATCATATTTCCTGAGTACACGCTTAGACAACAAGGATCAGTTTAATCTGATTGATATTATCATACTATTGATTCATAAAGAAAATTACCTAGACATGTGCTTGCCAGTTAGCACTAATAACGCTAAGAATATAAACCAATTGGTGTATGACAAAGAAAGTGCAATTGCCCTATGCAGAATTTTTAAAATAGGTGATTTCACACGTATGCCTAATTTTGTACAAATCATGCATAAAAGTGAATTAAAATTACTGAATAATAGATTTGCTTCGCTATCCCTCTTGGGTGTTTATGTACAACTAAACTACGTCCACTAGGAAACTATTATTGTTTAAAATGTCATATCACTATTTCCTGGCATGACACACTGAAAAGGTACAATGAGCAGCACACAAGTTTAGGCAACAATAATAAAAATCAGAGCACAGCACACTTTGTTGTTGTATTCAGACACCTCTTCCTTGTGTCAATGGCAATTGAAACTATACTTCCCTCAAGCACATAACAATATTTTTACTATCCAAATGTTATGTTGTACTACTCCAAATTAGAATTTTAATAGACTATTGAAAGCTTGAAGAACTTTCAGTTGGTATAAAAATGCATGAGGTAGTATTACAAAGCATACTTTTTTTAATAATGGTAAGTATTGAAAAATTTGTGTGATAACTTTTACGCTTACGTTCTTGGGGACTGTTAGGATATCTTCAATGCTTGTTTACAACTAATATTCCTGGCAATTACTTTTTTTGCCATTCTTGTGTCTTCTGCCCCATCTGATGAAGGTAAAGAAAATTTATCTACTCTTACGGAAAGTTCTGAAACATCTCCAAGTGTACCAGTGGTCCCACTTCTCCTTATTCAACCAGGACAAGCATGTGGGGTAAATTCCACTACCTTAGGCACTTGTGAGCCACAGAGCAGATGTGCTTTGATAGTACCAGACAGGAATTTCAGAATATGTGTTAAAGAAGGTATCCATTCTAAACTACATTTTTTTTAATGTTTGTAAAAATACGTTTTTGAATTTTAGCTAAGACAAATACTTTAAACCAGACTTGTGGTGGGCCTTATGGATTACTCGGAAAATGTAGAGAAGGATTGAGGTGCACTGCAGATGAGGAAGAATATGAGAGGGGAGCTAACATCACTGGAGTTTGTTATCAACCTAATTGTAAGCAAGCCTATTCAATATAATCAGTAGTTCATCATGATGTTAAACTATATTCTCATCTAGTGTTCTTGTGTAGATGAAATTACTTTAATAATATATTTGCTGTAAATAGGTGTTTATGTGAAATCCCACAGTTGTTATAGATTCAAGAAAACAAAATGTTCCTGTGGCAAAATAATGTATTACAAGTTGAATATGTTCTCCCATTAAGAAATGTATTTGTTTCTGGATATATGTGGAGAAAGTTCCTAATTGGAAAGCATTGTGAGAATGCTTCATATCAGGATGCTTCTCTGTTATTTTTTGTTATTTCCATTAATATTTTGCCTCGCTTCTAAAAACACATCCTGACTTGGCTTCTACAACAGTGACTCCATTAAAACATGGAAGTGGTAGATAAGAAACCAGTGAAACTTCACTTTAAATAATCCATTATTATAGTTAGCCAGTATTGCCCTCAAATTCTTGGACTTTTCAAGTACTTCGTTATGAAAGTCAAGAAAACATATTTTGGGTGTAAAGAATGACCATGACATAAGTAGCATTGCATACAGTTTATATAATGCCAGTTTTAGTCACTGAAACCAGTAAAAAAAATTCGAGATGGCAAACGAGCTATTTTGGTACTGTAGGACAATGGATGGGATGGAGGGAGAGGAGGGGGAGGGGGGGGGGGGGGGCAGGGGGGGAGAAAAAAAAAAGAAGAAAGGAATAAAAGGGGGGAAGGGAAAACTATATTGAAAATTTTTGTTTTAATTAAATTATT
>WLWI01004374.1_pt1 | contig 11970 bp, 25 predicted proteins | sample 6701501 | NCBI WGS metagenome assembly WLWI01 (sample SAMN12718690, study PRJNA515312) | sponge metagenome | isolation source: marine sponge | host: Mycale hentscheli | place: New Zealand: South Island, Marlborough, Capsize Point | collected 2014-11-01
CTGTTGCGTTTATTTTCATTTTATTAAATAAGTTTTTATATTTTTTAATATCTACTTTATAGCCGTAAGACTTTTGAAGTTCTATTTCACGGTCTGATATATAATCTATATCGTCTGACTGTTCAAGAACTTCATACTCATTCTCCTTATAGCCTTGCATAAGGGTTACCCTGTTATTAAGATTACGCGTAACACCAATTTTTTTACCTGGTATGTGATATATATAGTACATATTTATAATTTATTTTTATATAAGTGCATATTATGTGCGTGGTGATAATACCAACCTGTTTCAATAGATAGCATATCTGCAACCATCTCTTGCAATGATGCAAATTGATATTGATCATTACAGAAACCGTACCAGATGTCATTAGAACGCATATAGACAGACATACAAAGCTTATTGTTTACAATACTAAATTGTACCGCGTAGGTACATGGTGTATCTTTGTCATATCTATTATGTTCTTTTGCGTCATATATACTTATAGCAGCGTGCCTAGTATCTGGATCGTCTCTTAGTTTATTAACCACATAACCCAACTGGTTATTTCTTTGCCATTGATAACCGTAGTTAGAATTAACTTGACCATACTCATCAGCCATGCGCGCCCATATTGGTGGTACTTTACCATATAGCTCAGCTAGCTTATCTACAGTGGGATCACCAGACAAATACCAAGACCACTCAGCAGCTGCATATTTTTTGCTCCACTTACGTTCTGCGTTTGTTATTATCTTGTCTGAAGGATTATCTATATAAAACCCACAATTAAATATAGCTTTAGTATCGCCAAAATCTATACCGTTTTGTAGTATTTCATCAAGAACAGCTTCATAAGCTTCGTTAGCATTTTTAAATCTTTTTTTCATATTTTTCGTAATAATATTTGTAGTATTTAAATATCATCTCCCATATTTCTATTTTCTCAAATGTTTGAGGGGATCTATTTACTTCTCCGTTAATAACTATATCTACGTACCATTGAAATGTATTATAAGCAAAAGGTGATATATGTATATTATTATTTATACACCAACTCATGTGCTTTACATTATTTCTAGTGGGCACGTAGTTGCCCATATTGACTTTTCCTTTCTTAGCCATTTATTCCCAAGGCATTGGATCATTATTGGAAACAGGTTCGTGAGGTATAAAACAACCTGACTTTGGTTCCCACTTAAAGTGTGCTTCAGCACCATTTTCACCAAGGTTTTGAAATTTAACTTTCAATATTTTAGCTTTAACAGTTTTAGCTTCATAATCTCTGTGAACTAATATACCATGATAACTAGCATCATACCATTCACCACCACCTTTGATGTTGTACATAGTAGGTTCTTCAATCTTACCATCTTTGTCTTTGTACATTTTAGTAGGGTGAGCTACTATGAATACTAATACGTCATATTTTTTAGCAAATATTTCTATTTTAGTTAGGTATTCCATAGTATATCTATTGACGTCTTCTGTTTTACAGTCGATATCTCTAACTTTATTAAATGGATCAATAACTAAGCATTTAATACCTTTACGTTTAACTAGTTCAGCACCTTTACGCAACACAGATTCTAACGTGTAACGCTCCATGTCTATGTGAAAGTAATTGCTATTACAGTGATCAGCTATTTGATTCCATCTATCACTACCAATATCGTTCTTAGTAGGCATACCCTCCCAAGTCTTACGCATTAATTTGTGAGCATGTAGATACGTTGGCGCATTCTCTGGCGACGCAAAAGCAGTCTTCCAACCGTAGTTACGGTTATATCCGACGACCATTTGATCAACGAAGTCTGATTTGCCACTACTAGGTATACCAGTGACCGTAATAAATTGACCGGTATAAGTAGAAAATATGTCATCAAAATTCTCAAGGCCAACTTGAAATCCTTTCTTAAAGCCATTACGAACAAAGTCAGTAACTTCATCTTCAATATCTCTGAATGTCGTAACATTTTCCAGCGGTACGGGTCTTGCTCCTGTGATACGTTGTACCAATTTTTCTTTTCCATATTTCTGTAAATATTCATTAGCATCTTTACAGTCGTCAAACGACACTAGGTAACAAACTTCAGCTCCAAGTCTACGGACTAATTCTGATTGCAATGCTTGACCTGCTTCATCTGAGTCAACGGCTAATATTATTTTTTCTTTATCTTCAAAGTAATCAATACAGTTATCAAGGTAATCAAGATTATTAGAGTTTAATGTAGCGCCATTAGGTACAGATATACTATTAGGTATTCCTGCTTCATGAAGCGCTAAAACATCCATTTCGCCTTCGGTTATAATACAATACTCATAACCTACTATACTGTTTATATTATAAAATACCTTTTCAGCACCTTTATATAATTTAAAGTTCTTTCTTCCATCACGATACTTAATGTTAATAAGTTGATCACCTATGAAATAATTGAACTTTATAGTGTTCTCGGGTTTACCGGTCTGAGGCATGTACTCAGAACCTTCACTGACTTCTAAATCATAAAGAGTCTGAGTTCCTATACCTCTTGTTTTAAACCATTCAATTACTTTATCACTTAAAAACTCAGGATACTCTTTAGAATTAGGTGGACCAACAGGTCTAACATATTCTTTTTCACTAGCACCTTTACGTTGATAAGTGTGTAATTGAAATGATGTGTTACAATTGTGACAAGTACCGAGACCCCGTTCCCAATCATAAGACGCACATTTAGCCTTTTGATTTTTGGGTTTTCTAGTGTGCGAGCAAAGAGGGCATATACCCTGCTTTTTTCCTTCTTCTAGCTTATGTTGATTGAACTCGTCAATCAAAAATCCATTGATCTCTGTTGTCTGCATTTAATTTAATTTAATTTAATTTACCATTCTTCTAAACACTTAGGGCAGATGTCACAAAAGTCGTAATCCTCTTGTGACATTTCCTCTGCACACATTTCACAAAACAACATTAAAAAGGTAGATCATCAGCTGGCTGAGCAACTGGCGCAGTTTGCTGAGATTGATCTTCTCTAGGTGCAGCCGCCACGTTATCTCCGTTAGTCCAAACCACCTGTACGTTGCCTAAATACGTTTTAGCAGTTTTGGTTTCACGTTCTTCTTTTGTTTGAGCAACAACGATTGGCCCTTGGTTTCCAAATTGATCTAATTCATCATTTAAGGTTATAGTTATAGGTAGATATTTGCCTTTTTTACCTTCAATTATTTTAGATTTATCTATATTATTTAAATTTATACTTGCTTTAATGATACTTGCCATAATTATAATGTTTTATTAATAAAATATTGAGTTGGGTCAAAGCCTTCAGACTTATAAAATAATTCATAAGCCTGTACTGCTCTTTCGACTTTGTCCTTTCCTCTTTCGTAAAACTGTGGTGAGCAGTCAAAAATACCTATTTGACCTGTATTTTTATCTATAGCGATAAACAACATTTCATAGCCAAATAGTTTACTGTAAATATAAGCTTGAGAGTCGTAATTGTATTTAGAAGCTGACCATTTAAATTGTTGAAGATCAGCTGTAGTTTTTAAATCTATTATTAGCTTTTCGTCATGATTAATTATGTCAGCTTTACCTTTCCAGTTATGGCCTTCAAGCTCTGTAATGCCAGGTACTTCGTATTCACAATTAGCACCTCTTATGAGATCATAACATATTTTATTAGATAACATTTTATCTGTTAGCTTTTCTATATTATCAACCTCATGCTGCAGTAAACATAGTTCACCACCTGACATCTCTTTATACACTTTTGTATTTCTAGTTGTAGCTTCTATTATCTTAAACTTTTTAAGTTTATCAGGTTCTAGAATAGCTGTGTGGAAATATCCACCAACTAAAAACGCTGGCCTAGCCTCAGAGGCTTTTCCTAGTGCTAAAGGATTTGTAAGTAAAGTACTGATGTCTGAGTTACTAAGATATTTTTTACCAAAACTACCGTAGTAATGCTCATCATTACGTAACTTATCAATTACTTCTTCTTTATTCATATTTTATAATGTGTTTAATGAACCTTCAACTTCTTGAGAAAGAGCATACTTAGCTTTTATTGCTTCTATTTTACCGCCTGCAGCTATGTATTGAACTGCTTTTTCATAAGCTGGATCTTTCTTTGATGTTAAAGTAGGTTTTTGTACTTTGGCAACAAACTTTTTCTTTCCGTGGTCATTAGTCGCGTCACTGTCTGCTGTATCATCAATTAGAAATAAATTACCTAACGCATATTTTTTAGCATACGAAGATGCTGAGCCAAATTGCTGAGGCGTGTTCATACCTTTTTGATTCAAGTCTACACCAACTATAGCTGTAGCTTCTATTAAAGACTTACCGTCTGTTATAGTAGCTGTTGACGTCATAATAGGTAAACCTACTACTTCATCAAGCTTTTCGTTGATTGTGACTGTTACTCCTAATTCTAATAAAAAGGGTTTTGTTGCTTCTAGGATATCTTCGGCTGATCTGAAGTTGTATTTGCCGAAGGAGTTAAATCTACTTTTTTTCGATTTAAACTTTGTTTGGATTGTCGCTAATTTTTCGTTTATAGTCATTCGTTCGTTTTTAAATTTGCTTATTAATATAATTACATGTTGTTTTAATCATTTACATGAGTAAGTTAAAGATAATCAAGCACTTGCGAGTGATCTACGTTGTCTATTAATTTCTGTACAGCCTTCTTTTTTAGCTCAGAAACACGCACGTAATCGCTAACACCTGTTATGTTTAGTTCTTTAGCTATTTCTTTAGCAGAGTACTTATCACAATCTAAACCGTATGACAATCTAAGAACTTCATACTCTTCAGTGTTTAAGTGTTTTTTCATTAAACCTTTTAAGTAAATATTCATTAACTGAATGTTATAGGGCTCGGATTTATCTGCTATTTGATATATCATGTTTTCTTCATCGTCATTAGTAACTTGAGCATCTATAGACATAAATATGCTATTAAAAAATATTTCTACTAACTTTTTGTCTTTTGGATTTTTACGCATCTCGTTAATTTTATGCTCTGGAATTCTTATATCTCCTCTGTTTATATCTATCCTGCGTCTTATATTTCCTTTAATTCTTTTTGATAAAAAAGATTTTAGTGTTTTTTCAACGTCAGGTGATTCATCTATCATGGCCCAGTCTATTTTATCTACTGCTTTAACTAAGCCCTCATTACCTATTTGAAGTAAATCGTTTATGCTTAGAACACCAGAAGCTTGTTGTGATGTTGAGAATTTACGTGCTAAATTTTCTACAAGAGGCATAAACTTTATTATTAGTTCATCTCTAGTATATTCGTCATAAAACTTGCCTTCAAGATTACATATAGATGTTTTAACGTCTTCTTTGTATCTTATATAGTTTTGTATGTTATATTTTTTCATTTTCCATGTTTAATATTTCTTTTTCGTCTCTCAACTGTTTTGTTAAGTTACGTTGAACTGTTCTAGTAGAGCAATCTAGTAGACCTGCTATTTTTGACCATGTTATATTCTCATATTTATAAGACATATCTAACATAGCTTGATATATAGCTTCTTCGTCTACTTTACTTGACCTACCTATTAATTTTCCTACAATACTCATCTTCTCGTTAGGGGTTAAACCGCTATGTTCCTTAAATATTATTTTACGTTTCTTATTAACCGGTGGTTCTCCACCTATTAAAAAAACATCATCTATCATTTCGTTTAACTTTTTTTCACTTATAAAAAATGTTACAAATCCATTATTCTTGTCTGCTATAAACTCATAGACATGTGACGGTAGTAAACCACCATCATTGTCTTGATTTAAGTAATATAAAACTAAATAATGCCATTTTAAAGATCTATAAGTAGTGATTTTTGCTTTGCTACGAAACAAGTGATAACATTCATATGTACCATTTTCATAGTAGCTATATAAAGCGGTTTCTTTGGTTGGTTTATCGTTTATTGGATCTTGTCTATACAAAACCCTACGATCATTTAACCATTTCATGTTTCTATCTTGTGACATTAGCCTCTTACTTTATTATCTTTAGGGCCTTTTGTCATCTTAGGTTTCCTAAAATTTTTAATTTTTGTTCTAATTCCGAAGGAATCATTTGATTCCATGTGTTTATATAATTTCCTTTGCATATGGTCTTGTTATTATTTTTTCGTTTTTGTTTCTTACTGTGTGTTTTTCACCTTCGTAATAGTTCCAGTAACTTGTGACGCTATCTCCATGCACTTTGTACTCGTCTGGCATGCATTGAGGAGGTTCTGTAAAAGTACTGTCCGGTATTCCTAGTGGTAAATGTTTTAAAGGTTCTTTGCATTTTGTTATAGTTAAATGTGTTTTTTTGTATCTTTTAGTATATTCTTCACCTAGAGCTAGCATGTGATTGTAAAGCCATATGTACTGCTCTGCGTTTTGCCTACACCATATTGTAGACGGATGGTTGTAATGCGCTTTTTTATAAGGAACTTCAATCATTGGATAGTTAAGTTCTGCATAATGGTGATGCGCTGTACAAAGCATTTGAGCCGATTCTAATATCATTTTTACTTTATGTTTGTCATAGAAATGGCTTGCTGCTTTTACTGGATCTTCATCTAAATAAAATATATTCATTAGTATCTTCGTTTACTTGTTCTATTATAATAAGCGTCTAATAGTAAGTGTACTACTTCTTCACTTATCATATTATCGTTGTATAGTTGGTATATTAACTTACTCATAGTTACGTAGCGTTTTAAACATTGGATGGCGATAGCTATTAGCTTTAGTACGTTCGAAATAAGTAAACGTAGCGCGTTGACCTATATAGTCGTCAATGTTGTTAAGTATTTTTGTTAGATCTTTGTAATTAAATCCTTTACCTGGTGGGCAACCGAACTCTATACCTTCATCGTCTTTCATTATAAATTTACCCAACGTACCTGTGCGTTTACCTTTGCCTTTTACATAGCCAATTATTGTAGCTTCAGCATCATGAAAATCTTTGAACTTTTGTAAGCTGTAAGAGCGTTTTTGTTCATAAGGTTTATCAAGACGCAGTATAGAGCCTTCGTAGCCTCTTTCTAAGAAAGCTTGATGTTTTAATTGAGCATGGTTATAGTGATAAACTACGCTTGTTGGTACATATTTTACACAATAAGAGTAAAAACTAGCTACAGCTAAGTTGTTCATACGTGTTTTATAACTGTCACTACCATTAGCATAGTCGTAACAATGAAATTGTACTAATTTTTTTGATTTAGAACGCACGTAAGGGCTTGGTTTCTGAGTTCTGACTAATGATATTATTTGTTCGAAATCATCTCTTAGATCATGATTATACAACTCACCGTCAAGTATAACGTCTGGTTGTTGATCGAAGAAAAGCTTAAGATCTTTTAATATATGATTAATGTTAAGCCACGGTTTACCCGTGCGTGAATAAGCTATCACTTTGCCTTGATCGTCAGTCTGTATTATACACCTTACACCGTCAAGCTTTGGTTGCATAAACACATTCTCGGACCAGTCGATAGGTTTTGCATCTACTTTGTATGCGAGCATTGGTTTAATTTTCATTTACTTTTTGTTTTTAAGTTTTTGTTCTATTGATTTAATTTTATCTTGAAGTTCTTTACACTTTAAATAATTTTCATTTTTTAAGTTAAAATCAAGTTCTGTCATAGCTTTAGCTAGTTGGGTTAATAGGCTAATCTCCTCTTCTTCGTCATCTAATGTAAACTTCCAATCTTGTTCGTCGTCTACGATTTCTATTTTCATGTCAGGCATATTTTCAATAACCAATTTTGCAACTAGCTCTGCTAATTTTTCAATTTCTTTATTTGTCATATATATATTATCTGATTTCATCTGTATTTTTTGTGTATTTGCTACCATTTCTTGTAATCCATATCTGTGTTGTATCTTATTTCAACCTTATACGCAGGCAAAACAAATACATTTTCAGAAGAATAGTTATTATAACAGCTTATCCACACATCAGATTTACCAGTCCACAATATATAAGTGTACATGTGGTCAATATTATCTACGCTAGGGTATAAATATTGACTGTTGTAGTGAAAGTCTTTTACTAAATGTGCAGCTATTCTTGATGCATCATTAAAATTAGTAAATCCTTTGTCTTGTTGCATGTGCTCAACCCATTTAGCTAAATTAACGCCTTGCCACTCGGGGTAACCGTCGTGATGTAAATACATATTTACATAGCTTTTGTCAGCTAATAGAGATGGTTCACAAGCAAAACCTAGTTCGTTGTTTTCAGCCTCTGATCTGTCAACAACCATTGTCATGCTTCTTGTACTCATTGTTTATTATTTAATATTAGGTGCGCAGGGAGGACTCGAACCTCCGACCTCTAGCTTATGAGGCTAGCGAGCTACCTGCTGCTCTACCGCGCAATTTTTTAATCCAGTAAAACCATATAGGCTTCTGCATTGTTTTGTCTAAACCAAGATAATCCTTTACGTAAGTCTTTAACTATCTCGCTATTAGTGCTATCCCAACCTGCTTCAGATGCCATAACTGCACCCATAACAAAGTCATACATACTAAGCTCTATATTATTTAGCTCAATACTTTCACCTGTAAATCTATTTTCTACAACATCACCTTCTGTGTATATCATACCGTTAAACCATTTAGGTATTTTTTGTTTAGTACTATTCATCTTCAGCAGATACTACGTTAAAACAGTCTTCTACGTAGTCACATATAGTTTCTTCTAAGTCAGACTCACCGTCAAATTCTATGTTAGATAATCTTAGTTGGTTATCATAGTCAATTTCGAAATCATAATTGTAAGAGTCTACGTTATCGAAGCTTATCTGTTGTACTGCTTGATGCACAGCTTCTCTTATTTCATCTATTTGAGATGGATAAAGCTTCACTTTGCTAACGTCTGCTAGTTTTCTTTGAGCTTCTCTTAAGTCATCTTTTAATACTTTTGCGTTTAACTCTACTGAGTTTAAAGTTGTTTCTAAGTTATCAACTTTTTCTTGTAATTCTAATTTAGTCATAATATTTTGTTTAATAATTTAGTATTGATACTCCACTATACATAGTTAAGTTTTTCATGTTATAGTTTCTTTTGCAAAACTCTACTATATATATAAGTCTCGCGAGTGGATCGTTGATTAATTCTCTAGCATAAGCAGTATATTTCATTGTTTTTAACTCACCACCATTTAATACAGTATATCTTTGATGTTGCTTATACACTTTGTTTAGTTGATATATTCTATCACTTGAGTTACATCTTCTAACGTAACCTGTTTTGTACGAAGCCAACTGATCACCATTAGGTAATTCAAATTGCCTTGTGCCGTTTTTCTTTTGCCTGTTAGTAGTTATTTCTTTGATATTGTATTCTATAAACATACGTTTAGCGAATAAATCTACTAGTTCTGCACGTCTTTGTTTCCAATCCATGTGCTCTTGTTCTAAGTCTCTCATGTTAATTTATTGTTTTTTTCTATTAATTCAGATATATAATTCCATACTTGTAATTCTACTTTAGCACCTTCATATACCATGCATAACTCTTCCATTGTTATACCACCTGTTGTTCCAGTTTTCACGTCATCTGCTAAGCTATCTAATTCAAACTTTAGCATAGTAACCTTAGCAAACGCTTTGTTAGAAGCTCTTTCGCTTAAGTCGCTTTTTGTTAATTTAAATACTTGTTCCATTAATTTTTTTCTATAATTTTATCACCATACATGAAACTAAAAGAGTCTAACTCCCAGCTGTTAACTCCACCATATGTCAATAGATCTCTAACTTCATCAATTGTTAAGTGTGACCACAAGTATTTTGACATTAGTGTATATTTTAATCTTTTAGCTGTAGCGTATTCTCTAGCGCTAGCTCTTAATTTTAGCTTTACATCTGGTAAAAGCTCGTCGTAAATTGTTTTTAAATCTGCCATTTGTTTTTATTATATTATCAGTTTTTATTCGTATTAAATATGTAATAGTGGAGGTGGACAGAATCGAACTGTCTTCCGTAATAGTTCCATATAGGCTTTCTACCACGTCAATACCAGGTCACCCCCATTACGTAGTTATCTTCGCGTGTTCTCTTTGAGTATTTTTAGGATTATACCTTGCATTATTACTCATCACACTCGCGATCGGACTTCCACCGTGCATGCAGTTAATTACTCTGCAACCCGTGATACTACGACTTATAAATTAAAGGATCTTCGTCAGCTTAACCACGTATCTCTCGTCTGAGTTCCTACAGCCATACTGAGCCCTTCACATTTATAAGGTTATATAGTAGGTATGCTCGTATGTTTTTCGGTCGAGTTACAGCACCACACTCGTGCCCATACCTGTTTGTAACTAGTGGAGGAATCGAACCTCCATACCGTAGTAGTAATGAACTCTGTTTAACTTAATAACGCCTGTTACATCCATACCTAGTTTAATATTAGCAACTAGTGAGGATTCGAACCTCATACCCGTCGGTAGCCCGAGTCGCGAAGCCTGTCTTGCGTCTCTAACCTGACCTAGTTTCCAGTAATTAGGTACCGCTCTTCGCGGTATCTTTACAGCATTCGCCCACCCAATTACTTATTCGGTTTTCATATTTAGATAGAGCTATATACCGTAAAACTCTAAGCTAGCTATTCACTTATGTGTAATCATGGTGCGAATAGAAGGTGATGCAATGATGCTTCTAATTAATCTTCGTTCGCCTTTAATCATACCTAATTAAGTTACTCGTCTAGCATTATTTTCTGCGCCAAGCTCTGTGCACTGATGCACTTACTTCTTGACTTACAACTTGTATTGTATTGCCTGTCTTGTGATTTATTATAGGAATATAACTGTAATCTTCTACAGTGCTACAAGGAACACAAGTTTTATAGCCATAATTTATTCTGATAGGATGCACTTCTGTGCCACATTTACAATACATAGTTATTTATTTTATTTGTTACATTTATATTATCAATTTGAAATCGTATTTTGTTTGTGCGGAAATCTCTCTTGAGATAAATACATATACTCGATAGCTTTAGCCATAACATAATCATGCAAGTCGTTGTAAGAATCACCTTCAACGTGTTGATCTGCTATTTGCCAATGTATACTATCATACATTAATTCTTTAGTGACGTCAGCAATACCTTGTGCTATTTCGTCTATTTCTTTCATTCTACTCATAAAATCTATCTTTAATATTTAGTAAGGCTAATTTATAGCCAAAGTTTTTTGCCATTTGCATCAGTAAGTAATCATTACTTCCATTGTTAGCTTCTGTAAATTGTAAGAGATAATCTTGATTAGGCGTGGCTACAATACCTCTATCTAACATTTTTAATTCACTCTCTACGTAGTCTTTTACTTTTTCCATATTATTTATTGTATATTGTTACTTCAACCCAGCCTTTTTCTGAATGGTTAGCTTCACATTTAATACCATCTTTAGTTAGTTGGTCTTCTAGTTTTATCGCTGCATCCCATAAATCTGGTTCAGGCATCTCATCATGGTCATCATCATACATAACCTCACCTCTACATTGGTAGAATATATCATCGTAGTCATTTTCTACGTACTCAAAATTCCAACCATTTACTTTTACATCTTGCTTTTCATTTAATATTTCTTTCATGTTTACTCTTGATTTATTAATTCTTCTATTTCACAGAACAACATATCGTCTATATCTGCTTTACTGTAATACTCTTTGTTTAGCTCGTAAGCTAAATCCCATGGGTTTTTAATTTTACTCATAAAATTTGTTCATTTATTTTAATTAATATTTGTCTTATATCTTCTCTGTGATCATAATCATCTAGATAGTCATATAACACTTCTTTTATTATACTCCATTGCCATATTTGTATTTTTACAGTTTCCTGACCAATACCTTGTTTAGCTATTTCTTCGTCTGCTTTTATTGTAAATCGTTTTTCTTCTTGCATTTCGTACCATTTCTTTACTGAATCACTCATGATTTTTTAATTATTATTAGTTGTTTTACA
>WLWI01004376.1_pt1 | contig 11963 bp, 8 predicted proteins | sample 6701501 | NCBI WGS metagenome assembly WLWI01 (sample SAMN12718690, study PRJNA515312) | sponge metagenome | isolation source: marine sponge | host: Mycale hentscheli | place: New Zealand: South Island, Marlborough, Capsize Point | collected 2014-11-01
ATGGCTCAACATTCAATACTAAAGCCTGAAAAACCGGCTTTGGCTTCGCTCTCTACGTTCACTCCGCCAAAGCCAATAGCGAAGCTGCAATAGAAAGCTAAATTACAGACCTCAGGGTACACTACCACCGGATTACTACGATAAAGCACATATAGCCCCGACACCACAATCAATGCACACCCAATCCAAAAATTTACACTTATCTTTTCACCAAAGACAAATACACCCACTACAACGCCAAAGAGTAATCGGGTATAACGAAATGGAGTGACGGCAGACACTTCGCCAATACGCATGGCCACCATTAAGCTCATGTAGGCCATCACACCGGTAGCTACAGATGCCGCCACTATCACTCCGCCACGGAAGCTTACTGAAACAAGGGTACTGCCTGTCCAATTAAGATAGATAAAACCAGCAACTACCACTGCGATAAATCCATAAAAACCGAGCACGGATGTTTTTATCGACATTGAACAGGCACGGGTAGCGAGATCTCGACCAGCGAATCCAAACATGCCCAATACGGCAAATAAAGAAAACAGCGTAAAGCTGTCGGTGCCAGGTTGCAAAATAACCAATACCCCAATCAGTCCTACGCATATCGCTAACCATCTGCGAATACCAACTTTTTCATGGAAAAGTATCGCAGCACCTCCCATGACAACGATTGGTGTGGCTTGGAGAATTGCGGTTGCTGACGACAATGGTGCTAAGGTAATAGCCAGCACATAAAATAGTCGACCTAAGATTTCACACACAGCCCGGACAATCATTGTTGCCGATACTATTTCTGAATCAAACAGATTGCCACCATTAGCTACCGCACTGATCGCGAACACGAATGCCCCTCCAAAGCCAAGCGCAATCAAAACTTGACCTATGGGCATCAACTCTGAAGCCACTTTAACGAGAGAGTCCTCGATTGCGAAAATGGCCATTGATGCAATCATCCACGAACTTCCGATGGCATTGGACCGATGGTCAGTTCTAATATCGAGCTTCATGGTAACATTTCAAAAACTAGGAAGAGCGGCAACGCTAATCATGGCAAGAAAGATGGAAAATAAAAAAGAACACCACATCAAATTTATGAAGTAGCGGTGTGCTTAAAAAGAATCAAGCCGCCCTCTTCTGACACACGAAAAGCAAGACCCACAGCCAAACAACCAACCTTAGTTGAAGAAGTTTAGACCCCTTTCTATCAAGCCTAGCTATCAGCCAACGCCTTATTCGTCGTCATTAACCGCTCTGCAACAATCGCAGAAAGATTTTGGTATATTTTGTATCCAAATCGTGGAAAACGCTTAGCGATCCGTTCCAAGGTGTCCGCGTCAATGCGAAGCACATCCACATCACCCACTGCGGTGACATTTGCACTGCGTTTAATGTCTGCTAACAGCGACAGCTCTCCGACGATGTCGCCCTGACTAAACCCAGCAACCCTCGTTTCAGTGTGATTCTCAGAAAGGATTTTCACGTCAGCTTTTCCCGACAAAATGACATACATAAATCGACCAGTTTCACCTTGCGTGAGCATCGTTTCCCCATCTTTGAAACCGTCAACGACGCCCATCAGGACCGCCCGTTTGATTTGACCCGGGTTTAGGCCGTTAAAAAACGGGCTGGTCTTAAGTATCTCGGTTTTCACTTTCGACCCCAACAGATCCCAAGAAGTAATAATCGGTGTGCTGAGCAACAATGCAGGAGTCAGAACAAGGTCTCCAATGAACGCTGTGAGCATAGTAACCGCTGATAGAGCGCCGAACTGAGCGATGGAACCGAACTCAGCGCTTGTCAATGCTATATAACCTAAACAGAGTGCGACACTGGTGGAAAACACGGGTCGAAGCTCATGGCTGATGGTTCTAGCTATCGCTTCTTCGTTGCTGGACGTTTTCTTTGTCTCTTTAGAAAATCGAACCATGAAATGTATCGTATCGTCCACGGCAATACCCAGCGCAATAATCGCAATCGGAAAGGTACTGGCACTTATCGGTATTCCCATAAATCCCATAATTCCAAAATTGACAAGTATTGGAAGAACATTGGGAATCATTGATCTTAAACCAGCGCGAACCGAGAAGAACAATAAAGAAATAAGAACAAAAATAGTCACGAGCATGTAGAGAATGCTAAGCAAAATCTCTTGACTGATTGTATCTGAGGCTTGAGCAACGAGAATAATCTCCCCAGTTATCTCAATATCTAGGTTTCGGGAAAGGTTATCATTGATAAAATTTCGGATGCTTGGAATTTCGGTATTGATTTCCCTACTTCCACCGGCACTTGACCTCACAACGAGACAGGTACGTTGGTAATCAAAGTCGATGAACCTCTCCATGGCTTCGGGATTCATCAAAATGGAATATTGTGCAATTAACTCTTCAGATTCAGGGACTGAATAAAAGCTCTCATCACCTTCGTTCATTTCTTGGTGTGATTTTCTGATCAAAGTATCAAAACTCAATACACCATCGTACTTTTTACTCAGAAAATCTGTTAGTTTTGCAACGTCGCTCAAGATCTCGGGGTCTTGCATTCCGTTCTCGACCTTGCTGTCTACCACCACATAAAACACAGACGCGCCCGAGAGGTTTTCACTGAGATCACGAAACGCAACGCGAACAGGGGCATCTTTTCGGAAAAAAAGCAAATAATTAGTGTCCACATAAAGCAGGCTGGTGCCGATGACAGATAGTGCTATTAGACCGCTAAACACCCAGAAAACTAGTCTTCGTCGTGTTGTGGCCCAAGAAATAAGTGTCTCCCTAAGCCCCTCCATGAAAGCGGGTTCGGGCCGTCTGTATGATGCGGGTATATCTAGCACCCTCAGAACCGCCGGCGCGAGTAAAACAGTGATGATGAAATTGGCGGTAATACCGAAAGATGCACCAATAGCAAACTCCCTCAGCATCGGTATTTGATTAGGCACAATGGTTAGAAAACCGGCCACAGTGGTCAAAGACGTGAGGAGAATAACAAATCCACAGCGTCGAGCCATGCGTTCGATAGCCTGTCTTTTTTCCATACCGCTACGAATTCCCGATGCGTATTCCGACAGGATATGTATATCCTCTGTGGACCCGATGACCAAAAGTAAAGCAGGAATAATTAGCGTAATGGGGTTCAGCGCAAAGCCCATAAAAGCCATAAACCCCAAGGTCAACACAACACTCACAGCACCGGTTACTGCAGGCAGTACAATCGCACCGGGACTGCGGAAAAAGAATAATAGAGTGATTGCAGCAGCGAACAACGCCAAGGGAGTGATTAGTTTCATATCCCTAGACATGTAGTCAAGAATTGTTGCCTTGACCATGGGAGAACCAGCTTGATAAATAGTGACATCAGAACCTAACACATTCCTTTGTTCCACTAGCAAAGCCTCAACTTCGTTAACAAGTTCGGTATCGAAGTCAACATCATCTGGTCGACTCTCTATGGACAGCTGTATCGCCGCGAGGGTTCCACTGGCATTAACAACCTCGCCAATATTAAGTTGATTTCCCAGAGCATCTTCCTTAATTTGCTGAATGTCTTCAGGCTCGCTTGGCACATAAGGCATCAGTAGTTCTGTGTTCAGATACCCATCGCTACCTTTGAGATTGCTTGCGGTAGATAAGCTAATTACTCTGGAAACACCGTCAATCTGCTCCGCCGCCAGTGTTAGATCCTCAATGCTCTGTAGCACAGGTTCGATAAAAATATCCGGCGCCTTGTAAACCACAACCAACATGGTGTCATCGCCAAATGTGCGTTTTACCTCTTCATAAACCCCGGCCGCAGGAGAATCCTTGATGATCAGGCCGTTTGCTGAGGTATCAACTTTTAAATCAGGCAGATATTGAGCCCAAAATGCTGTGGCAAGAGCGACTGTCAGAACACAGGCTATTGGGCGAAGGGCAAGCCATTTAAATAGACTATCCAAAATCTAGTTCTTCAAAGGAGGTCTTTTTAGCGCTTGAGTACCAAAAACAGCATCACTAAGGGGCGTGACCAAATCTCTTTGATTCGTTATCAAAGAGGTCCGAGTTTTACGTTTGATATTTTCCATCGAGACCACATTACTGCGCCAGACGCCATCCGCCACTTCTTCAAGATCGGTGTATAGTCCAATCTTACTTAATCGTTTCTTACGATCATAAAATTCTACTTTAACGGTAAAGTAAATATCTTGCCGAACCCAAAATATCCGTTTACTGTAACCACTGGCCTTTTTTTCTTTTCTTGTGGTTGGTAATGCTTGGACCAACCAGTATTTAAGACCGTCGATATCTTCTTCACCAAGGATCTCGTATTCATGGGTTTGGAGGTTTTCCGGGCGCATGTCCTCAAAAGAGAAATCCGTTCCCATAAACGAATTCGATTTACCACCACCGCTGATACGTTTTATTTTCTTCGAAGCCGGTAAGTAGAGCCATTGATCATCTTCTTTGGGGTCAGCCTGTTCCCAAGTTAGTAATCCCACATTATGGATCGTTGTGGGTTCTAAGAATTTGAGCAACGTTTTATTGCCCTGATTTTCTAGACTACGTGTGTAATTAATCATTCGCCTATGCTTTACCTTTCCTTTGGCACTTTCTAGCGTCATTTTCTTCTGTGAAAACTCTTGGGGAACGTCGTGTCTCTGCTTTTGTTCTTGCATGATAGAAAGCCCCGTTATCTCGGCAGAAGCAACAGGCGAAAAGGCGAAAATAGACAGCGCCAAAATTATTTTTGTAAGCATGGGATCAATTTCTCTGATTGTATGATTTACACGAAACAGTCAAACTTTATCCTCGTTATCAGAAATAGTTTGTTACCAAAAAAGCAAATCGATCATTATTCGACCACTCGCCAAAAAAGGAATCTGATGGCCCGCCAAAGAATTCAACGCTCGCGGCGAATTCTAGTGAATCACTCGGCCGATGAGTTGCTTTTAGCTGAGCGGAATAATCTGAACGATTCAGATTGTAAAATGTGCCGAACTCAAAAGACATTTCCTCGGAAAACTTGATGTCTACTCGTCCAAGTAACGAATTAGATAGCGCTCTCCCAAATCCAGTACTCAGAAATGGGCTGTCCTCTGTTCGGTGTCGGTTGACATTCTCAGATGCATACTCAAGGGTAATCGCAATTTCTTCAACAGGCTGCCACAATTCTACACCGTAAAACGAATACCGACTGCCAATGAGAGAAGTCGCATAATCTTCGTCGAAATCATGATTCTTCGTCAGATGTAACGCCACCTCACCATGAATTTCAAACTCGCCTGCCGTGGTAGAAAACCCGATTCCGAATTCGTCATAGCGTGGGTAAACGGTTGTCAGGGCTAAAGTACCTAAATCCAATTGTTGTTCCAGTACCCCCTGCGCACTAAAACCTTGAAAATAGGATAGCTCAAAATCCCATCCGCCTCTTAACGAGCTGCTGGTAAGCCTGAAACCGTATTGGCTATCGTCCGTCGCCTCATTGGGCAGACGCCGTGGTTCAAAGCGGATATCAGGAACGAAGCCTAGTCTCGCGCTCACCGCTCTAGTGAGCCTATCCGTTCTTCTCGTCCAGCGGTTATCAGAATTGGGTATTCTATTGGGAATAAAATCGGGAATAACAATTAGTTGAGAACTAAAATAGTCACCGATGTACTGCGATGATACTGAGACTACGGATAGTTTTTTCGAGTTTGGTAGATCTATTAAATCCACGGCATTAATCTTGTCCACAGGAGAATACAAATCTCCCTTACCCCAACTAAAACTCTGCTTGCCAACCGAAAACTCTGTACGTTCGCCGAAATAACTTAACACGACCTGATCCAATGTAGCCCCAGATCGAGTTAAACCTTGTTCATCGAAGCTCCAATCCTTTCCAGAACTACCTTCATTGTCAAGGTAAAATACAGGGGTTAGTTCCAATAGTACATTATCGCTAAGTGATTTAGACCAATCGATGCTTAACGTTGATTCGAGCACATGCTGGGTTGACTCATGGATAGATCGATTCTCATAACCGACATAACGAGTTTCAAGGCTCCCGCTGAAAGTCTCTTTTAACTGACTCCAACCAGAATTTGAACTCGAGGCTTGAGCAAAAACCGAGAAAGAAAATGCAGCAGAAAGAGCTAGTCCCAAGGATACTTGGTAAAGTCGTTTCACCATGAACAAGCGCTTATGATTTTTCATACAGTCGATTATCAATTCAAACGCAACGAACGTTAATTAGTGATATCACTTTTCCGTTGGCGGTTCGTTTTTTTCTCTGAGCTCTTCTGACAACAAGAATATTTTGAGTGATGTTTATCGTTTGCATATATAGGTAGATCAAAATATGAGTGGTAAGGTCGTTCAAGGCCCAGACTAGCTAAACTACGCCAAATTGTAGACTGCTACGGTTCAGTTTTCCAGCATTCAATAATAGCTTATGACCCGTAGGTTAGTTGCTGATCTAAAGGAGATGCCAAAGGCTTAGAGGAAAACACTAAAAATAGGCATCATTCATGTGGAAGCTGTTATAGACAAGGAAATGAAAGACACCGAAATACAAATAGGATGACGATTTCGAATACGGAAGTAGGCGTTGTCAAGCTAAGGACGACAGCGTGGAATGCCGAAAACCCCGCCATAATTAGATGTAGAAGTTCAGACCAAATCTGACACCGTATTAAATCAACCCTCGCTTCGCTCGGATTGATTTAATACGGTGTCAGATTTGGTCTGAACTTCTACACATAATGCCCCACCCATGGGAGTCCGAACGTGCACTGGTAACGGACTCTCCACATTACTTGCTCCCCCAGTCATTCCGTTTTCAGAATCCACCATAAATTGAGTCTCCCCACCTTCGAAGTCTTCAGTAAGAAATAGCAGAACCGTCATTTGACTCCATCGATCCGGGTATGCGCAGGCCACCAGTTTCCCATTAATCACCCTACTTCCAGGCCAAGAGCCATCAGTATGAGGCCTGAAAAAATCGCCTTTTTCATATCGATAGAATCGAAAGCGTGCATTAAGCCCAACCGCCTGTTTACCACCAAACCAATCGCTGATCGGATTCCCTCGATGACCATCGGCTCCATGTATATTAGTTACATGTTGATTAGCAAAATTTGCGATTCGGGACCAAATCACCCCATCCGTTTTTTCATCGGTAACCCAGGTTGTGCTATGGTTGTGGCGAACACTACGAGGCAGTGAAACGGCGGCATCTTCAAGATATCCCAAGGTTTCGGTGATCGAAACGAATCGCTGGCATTCTTCCTGTGAAAGCACATTCAATAGCTGATAAGCGCCTGGTACCCCTTCTACCTGAACGCGAATGATTCGCCCGCTATCAGGGTCGATATCGAGTCCCGCTGGATTATCCGAACGGCTAGCCCAAGTGGGTATCCCCGAATGTTCCGCACCAGCTTCCCGGGCAACGACATAGAAGTTATCGAGGTCTTCTTGTGGACTATTTATCTCGTTCATCTGCGATAATGTTGATAAGGTAATGCAACAGCGTTCACGGAATGACCAATCTAAATCCGTGATATCCAACATAGGGGGCTGTGAATAAACTATAACTGACCAAAGTTCTGTTATTCAACAACTTCCCGGACAACGATTTAGCCTATCCCTCGACAATTGTAGCGACTATTCACTCACTTTGAACAGCGACACCCTTCTCAGGTTAGCGAGTATAATATCTCATTATGCTTCTCATCTTCGGCGTGAGGCAAAACTGACTTTTTTAAGCTTCGCCTCTTTTGATGAGTTGTCCTTATCCGTTAAATTTAAACATGTGACAACAATGGCTTTTGAGCAAATTCGAAAAGTGATCAGCGGGGATGGGCCCGGCAGAGAAACCACACTTAACTATTATCGAGTGGGCCCAAATAATGCCGAGAAAAAAGTCTATCTTCAGGCTGCCATGCATGCTGATGAGCAACCTGGCATACTGGTGCTTCACCATCTAATAAAGGCACTAAGACAGGCAGATCGGGACGGTACTCTGCAAGCTCAGTTTGTTATCTTTCCCATGGCCAATCCCCTAGGAATGGCCAACATTAACCATCGCCAGCATCAAGGGCGCTATGATCCTGTTAGTGGTATAAACCACAACCGTGGTTGGCCAGACCTCTTTCCCATTGTACAAAGCGAAATTGGTGATACCCTCACCCAGGACATCGAACAAAATAAACGAAGGATTCGTGATCTGGTAAGAAATTGGCTCACTGAACAACCTGCGATTAGTGCATTACAACAACAACGTCATTTCATCATGAGAGAAGTGTTTGACGCTGATTATGTTTTCGATTTGCATTGCGACAATGATTCGCTTCTGCATATTTTTGCTTTACCCCAACACATGCCAGAACTTCAATCATTGGCGGACTGGACAGGAGCCGCGGCAACCTTGGTGGCCGAAGATAGCGGTGGTGGCTCTTTTGATGAAGTTTGGTCAACTTTGTGGACACGAATGCGTAAGGCCCACCCGGGCGTACCACTACCGGATTGCTATTCCGTCACTATGGAGTACAGGGGTCAATTCGAAACTTTCGATGAGATAAATGAAGACGATGCGGAACGACTATTCTGCTATTTTCAGAGCCGTGGACTTATCCAAGGCTTGCCGTCGAGAAAACGGGCTGTTTCTCCACCGCCGAGTGACCTTACTGCAACCCAGGTGGTCCGAGCTAAACAGCCAGGCCTATTAGCTTATAAAGTGGCGCTGGGCGATATTGTCAAGAAAGGACAGACAATCGCCGACTTGATTACCATTGAAGGCGATGATGCCTTCCAAATCCGCACCCCAATCATTGCGAACACCGATGGATTGGTATTATCTCGCAGCATTAACAAATACGTTTGGCCAACTAAATCCATCGCCAAAATAGTCGGCACAGAGACCCTTGAGGATAGAGATAAATATCTATTAGAGGATTAGCAGGCCTTGCTTACTCAAAGTGCCGACACTTAATCCATGGATGGTAAGGCACTAATAACTAAAACGCAGTAAAAATGAAAAAAGCAGTATATCCAGTAGTGCGAATATGATGGCAAGCAACGGGAAAATAGAAATCTAAGCTCAGTAGCTAAAGATCACTGCGAAACAGAAGCAAAGTTAAGAAGTAGGTAATGAAGGAGATAGAACACGCAAGGCCTAAGGTAGGCATATTGGCGGAGAGAGAGGGATTCGAACCCTCGATACGCTATTAACGTATACACACTTTCCAGGCGTGCTCTTTCAACCACTCAGACACCTCTCCCGCAGGCCGGGAATGTATCCGATCTCACTCATTATGACAAGTTCGAAATGTTAAATGTTTGATCCCGCATTGCGGTTAACTCCAATTTTTTCTTGAAGCTTTACTGCAAATCATCTGTTTCATGGGAGCGCGAGTCCTGCGAAACAACGTCAGGATATGGTATCTTACGCCGCCTGTTACGCATCTCATTATAAGCCTTAAAAACTCTCTAGAAAATGGCAGCGAACCCTTTCACTAACTTTAAGTGGTCAGCCGACTTTGTTGGAAATCCCGTCGTATGGTTAGCTACCACGGTTGTGGTAGTCGTTTTAGCATCCATATTGATCCCCGGCCCCAATGACTCCCCATCTACTGAAGTTGTTAAACGAATTGTTCCTACGGAATTCGAGAGCAATATAAAGAACATTGACGATATCGTTAAAGAAGAGAACATGTTGATCACTAGGGAGGATGACACAGAAAGGTTTGAAGAGTTTCTGCAGGTAGAAAAAACTGACAATTTGATTCGGCCTTTATTCGAAAAAGTTAGAGCGTATATCGATGAAGATCGGCTGATTGGCACGGATGATAACAACGCATGGACAGTGTATGGGGAAATTCTGGCCCTTGATCCTGAAAATGCTGAAGCCAAGTCCGGGCTATCTAAGCTCCTCAATTACTTCATCGACAATGCAGAAATGGCCATCGAGTCAAGTCAATATGAGGAGGCACAAAAATGGTTAGTTAAGCTCGACATTGCCCAACCAGGAAACGATCTTCAGGTATCTCTTCGTGAGGAGATCAATGCTGAAATCCTAAGGCGAGCAGAGGAGCAAAAGAGAAAACAGGAAGCATTGGAACGCAAGCAACAAATCGCAGCTCTCCTTACAAGAGCAAGAGAGGAAGCTCAGATATTCACCTTTGACTTCGACATGGTGAGGGATATTTATTTAGACATTCTAGAAATTGATGCGGACAATGAAGAAGGTAAGCAAGGCCTTATTTCCCTAGCGAATAGGCAATTGGATAATGCTGAAATACTGATTCGGGCGAATGTCTTGGATAGAGCAGAACAGCTGATCATCGGCGCCCAAGAGAATGACCCGGAGAATCAACGACTAAGTGGGATCAGTTTGGCGCTAGAAGTAAGGGTCAAACAATACGAACAGGAAAAAGCCCAAGAGCAACTAGCTCAGCAGCAAGGGGACAATACAGGTAACACACAAACATCCATCGTGCTAACACAACAACCACTCCCCGAGACACAACCCGCTCCAAACGAAGCGAATAGCCAAGCGAGTAATGCTGTTAATGACGAACCTGAAGAATCAAAAACGACCAAGGACAATCGTCTCGTTCTGAGCGGAGTCAACGCCTATTACCAAGCTGATTATCCACGTGCTTTTGAATTACTATTTCCCGTGGCGGAACGAGGACGACCGAGGGCACAATTCAGAATCGGTATGATGTACGAGTCCGGAAGAAGTGTGTCCGTCGACAAAGAAGCAGCGGATAAATGGTTTTCACTTGCCCTCCCCTCGGTGATCAGTGCCGCACAAAACGGGGTAGCTTGGGCTCAGGCTGATTTGGGCACAGCCTATGAATTCGGTATATCTTTGCAGCAGGATTATGAGCGTGCTGCCCACTGGTATAACTTATCGGCGAAACAGGGGTACGCTGGAGCGCAAACCAATCTTGGTGTTCTATACGCCAACGGTGAAGGCGTTCCGTTGGATAATGACAAAGCAATTTACTGGCTAACTCTAGCCGCTGACCAAGGCGACACCATCGCCGCTGAAAATCTGTCTATTATCAAGTCTCGATCCCCCTCAACGGCAAACCCGGTGGCCAACTTTTTTAAGGGGACAACCTCTCAGTCTGCCAGACCAGCTCAGACGCCAGCCACTGATAAATAATACGGTCATGAATTCGATGGTTTCTGCCCTGCCAAAACTCGAATCTTTTCGGCACAATGCGATAACCACCCCAAAACTCTGGTAACGGAATCGATTGCCCTTCGAAGCGAGCCTCGACTTCTTTTATTTGCTCTTCAAGCACCGCTCGCGACGCCAGTCGGTGACTCTGTTTGGATGCCCAGGCACCGATTTGACTGCCTCTTGGCCTAGAGTGAAAATATGCTAATGACGTCTCATCGTCGACTCTAGACACTTCTCCTTCGATGATAATCTGGCGATGCAATGCCAACCAAGGAAACAATGCGGAAACCGAAGTGTTATTTCTTATCTGATTGCCCTTTCGGCTGTCGTGATTCGTATAAAAAACAAACCCTTTCTCATCGTAGCCTTTCATTAACACTGTTCGTTGAGATGGTTTTCCGTCAGCAGAGACTGTAGAAAGACACATTCCATTCGCTTCCGCAGTATCCGAAGCACAAGCTTGATCGAACCAGATGTTGAATTGAGCGAAGGGATTCGCCTCAACCCCGGATTGGCTCAGACCTTGTTCCGAATAAAGCTGTCTTAGTTCTTTTAAATCGCTCATTTTCAAATTTACAGCAAGTAATAGATAAGACAATGGTAATTCAAGGAAATTCAAAAAAGCAACCCAGTCGTTTTTTCAAAAAGCGAGATTATACGATAAACAGAATCCGGTAAATCGTTACAATATTGGATTGTGCAACCCTACGTCTGTAACTTCGGTTTAGTTTGAGTCATTATTGTCGTTCCACACGATATATCGCTTGTCGGCATTGCTCCATTCATCGTCAATCTCAACGAGAATGGCACTGACAAGC
>WLWI01004377.1_pt1 | contig 11962 bp, 9 predicted proteins | sample 6701501 | NCBI WGS metagenome assembly WLWI01 (sample SAMN12718690, study PRJNA515312) | sponge metagenome | isolation source: marine sponge | host: Mycale hentscheli | place: New Zealand: South Island, Marlborough, Capsize Point | collected 2014-11-01
AGTGGTCCGGTTTCTCAAACTCCGCCCTTTATCATTAGCCACACCTAATTATATGAACTATACTTGCTACATGCTAAATAATACAATTATAGAGAAGAGTTTTAATTGTGGTTTTAAGTATAATAAATCAAAAATAACAAAATAGTTTAAATCGTTACAGGTTTAATATTTCTGTCACTCAAATTTTCCAAAAAAGATTCTCTGTGTTCATTGTTAATAAAAGTTGTAGCAATTTTCTTCAAACAAAGACGATCTGTTCTCTCTTTATGCACATGCAGCAGCTAGGATCATGGTGGAGTTTAAGCGTGCTTGGGACATGGAAGATCTCAGATACGTCTTAATCCTCCTCATCGCAGAAAAATGATCTTTCACTAGCAGCATTCGTGGAAGGATTCACCAAAACAATTTTAAGCAGGGTAACTATTTCCGAGAACATTGAAAATTGTGAAGGGTTTAATAGTTTCATATATTGTAACAAATATTAAGCTTGGGTTTTTTTCCAGATATTTGAGTTGCCAATGTTTGTAGCTGTATTTTGAGAAGAATGTGGCTAACATCATCATTACAAAGTCATATTCTTCTTCAAATTTGTCACCATTCATAGTTTTTAGCAGTAAACTCTCAACCTTGCTATACTGATTGTAACCAGGCGGGTCAAATCTTGATTTAATGCAATCAATGGTACAATCTAAAATTTCAAAATACTGCCTCTGGAAATGGTCCTTTATAGTGGGTGGACTATATTCCTCACTACCTGACTCATATCTTTTGAGTCTCATTTTGTGTCTGGGTAAAACAGGCTCAACTACATCAACATGGGACATTTTTTTTTAATATTGAGCTCCAAAAAAAATGATATGCTTCACTGCTTCTCAATTTCTCTAGCACTGTTACAGTCATTTCAGCTATATGTTGTCCTTCAGCTGCTGATATAGTCTTGCTTTGCAGTGATTTTTTTAAATTATAAATTATCAGCATGACTAAGAACAAGCTCTCCAACACACAAACCAAAGTAACAGTCAAACGATTCCATTTGAGCCTTAACACCAATAATTCTAGCTCTAACTTCAGAATCTAGGTTTTGATCAAGCAAAATATCCCACAGTTCTTATAAAACAGTATAGTTTTGTAAAAATACTTTTTAGGCTCTGTTCTTTTACTGTCCAGCGAGTAGGACACAATACACGAATACCAGGACAGTCAGGAGTAAATTCTTTCTTTAACTGGCCAAACATACATTCCCTCTTAGGTGAAAACTTAATTAGCTTCATTATTTCTAATGATGTATCTAAGGCATCTCTAGCTATTTTTGAATTTTTTATCGTGTCACACTGCCAAATTGAGTGAGTGTCCGTAACAATGGGTAAACAGTGCTCTGAATTCTAGCTGCAATTTTTTAGTAGCTACTCCATTTCTGATTCCTGTCATATTGGAGGCTCTATCAAAACACTGGCCTCTACACCTATTCCACTATAAATTCAATCTCAATAGACAATCATTGATAACTGAAAAAATAATACTAGCAGTGAAATAGTTAGAAACATGAATGTCACTCATAATATCCCATTGTATAGCTAAAGACATCAATAGAAGCAATTCATTTTGACTACTGGGGCTTAAGTAATGTGCACCTTTTCGATCAACCCATGGCACAAGACTATGATCACCCTTACTTCTAAGCTTAAAAAGCTGAACAAAATTACCCTCACATTCGTCATGCCCACGAAATGCAATTCCTTGCCGCCCTAAAAGCTGAGTATTTTCTATGATCACCATTAGTGGTTTTCTATTTTCTTGCTGTGAATGGTAGAGGCTTCTCTATGACATTTGCTCTCCTCATGCCTACGAAAAGACTCAGGACCATCTTTGCAATTAGAAAAGCCTCTACTTAAAAAAGCCAGGTCCTTAGAAGAAGATCTTAGCTTACCTTCTGTGGGGCCACCCCTCGCAAGTAAAGAGAGAAGAAAGAAAGAGAAGTAAAGAAAGAGAAGAGAAGAAAGAACTTATGGAACAGAGAATGCATTTGTCTTAATTATTGTTGTGTATCATATCATGTAGCTTGTGTGAAGTGAAAGGACAATGTGTTAATTAGGTGTTGATTTATTGTACTTGTATGTTTGTGGACTTTGGTGTGCGTGCATGTGCCTGCTCTAGGCGTGAACCCAACGCTCTAGAGCAGGATGTTCAGAGCTTTTTTGTGTCAATTGTAGGTGTGGTCTTATTTTGTATTTATGGTTGTCATCGTGTGAGTGAGTTCAGTTCTGAGTCATTGCTCTTGTCATCTCATATCATTTTCGTTAGACGTAAAACTCTGATCTAGAAATTGGACTGCGCGGCGGGAATTAGACCACCCTCCTGGCGTATGAGTAATTGATTGGAACTCTGGTGGCAGCGTTCAAGCTATCTCCCCCACACCTTCCTGCTCTGCTTTGCAGCAGGCGAAGCACTAAACTGAATCCTAAGCTTCATTATAGTGGAGCCAATTCCACTTAGCACACCAGGGAAAGGAATAACCAACACCCGGCTGATGCAGTGCTTCAGGCTCTACGATACGGTGACCATCAGTCGGGGAAGCCATACAGTTGTTTGCTGGGTTTCTTTGCTTATTTGATTAACGTTCTTTACCTAGTAAAAACGATCTTTACCTACCACTGATGCCTTTAAAGTGGTCCGGCCAAAGCCGGACCGGCCGGACCGGTTCCGACGCCTATGTAATAATGTTCATCTAATAAAGTTTTACATAGATATCTAAAAACCTACTGACGTACATACTTAATTTTTCTATGATTAATGTTTTCATTATCAGGAAACAATAAGTTTAGCTATATACTTTCCATTCAATGGTTAACAACAGAGAAGCAGCAGCATGAATTTGATATTTCTCTATTTTCCCTCCCAATAATCAAAGTTCCAGGTAGCTCATATTGTTGTAGTTAGAAGGACGCATGACAGATATTTAATATAGGGAGATTGTCAGGTCCCTCCTAATCCTGACAAGTTCATTCGATACTCATTGTTCACCTTCACCATCTAGTAATTTTCAATCTGCTGTGACAGTCATCCCACTTTAGCTATATACTTTTCAAACATTTATCACACATTGATCAATTCACACTACTTAGAGTCACAGGCTGGCTAAAAAATGCCAGCCTCAGATCAACGTTGTATCGAGTTTTGATCTTGGCTATGAACTTTTGAAATGTTTGAAATCTAAGACCAGTTCAACTTGAATTAGACTGTTAGAGACACAATGCAGACTGGACTATGACCAAAGCCTAGACCCAGACCACCACCCAGAATCTTAGACACATAGCACTCAGAAATTGACGTTTCTAACGGAGAACAGGGATACAAGGGGCAAATGGTGCTTGCTATGATACCAGTTAAAAGGATACATAGACATTATGTGTGGCATTTTAGTAATGCATACATAAATGATGAATTTAATAACCATGGAGCAAAGACATTTATGTCTTTCAGAGCTAGCCTATCTACTGGTAAATGACTCCACTGCTTCAGTAAGGCGGTCTCACTTTCACTTCAGTTTTGCAACAGACTGCATGGATCTTCATTATGGCTACACAGCATGAACCTTCACATGCTCTTGAATAACAATTAAAGGTATCTCCATGTTTATTCTAGAAATTACTGAGCATTTTTTTTGTGTAATAGAACTGACATTGATATAATAACACAAATTATTTTATGCAAACATCCAAGACTTCATCAATACTTGAAAGTCAGGTTTCCAATTATCTTATGTATTATTGGGTAACTATATGTACAAAGAAGTGTTTCTGGGTAGTGAAGGTAAATAAAGAAATGTTTCTTGGTAGTGAAGCAAATAAGGTTAGAATCAGTTGGATTTTTGGTAGTAAAGCTAATAGGCTACTAATTAATAGAAATATTTTTGGGTAGTGAAGCAAATAGGGCAGTAGCTAATCGATAAAAATGTTGTGATAAGCACAGCCAAGCTTTTAAATGGTAATTTGGTGAAATTAGTGAAACAAACTAAGAAAGTACTGTTTGAAGCTCTCTGTTCCTCTGTGTCTTTAGATATCTTAACTAGCACGTAACTGGTCAAAGTGATATATGCACACAGATTTGATAAATTTATTGTTATATATTATATTGTGTACTGAATCAGCCTATTAAGTGCCTTTACGTAGAAAATGTATTGAATTGGAAAGTATCGTACACCCGCAATATTCTGCAGTAAAGGGGAAGCCCAGAATTACTGCGTTGGGTTATTGTGTCCCCCTAAGCTACATTTTTGGCTTATTACATCCCCTGAGGGTCTGCTAATTCTACAATACCATTGCATGCCAATTTACATTAATTTGGTTAAATAAAATAGCTTCATATGAATGTGGAGACTTTTTATTACTAGCTATGAGAGTGCTCGGTTCATACAGACTACCGCTTGCACTCCACGAGAAGTCCGTCTAATTCTTTGGGTGAAATCTTCTAAATTTTCGCTTTTCATTATCCCTTTGCACAAACGATAGCTACCACGCTCTCAAGTCGGGTAATGTTTATTTTGAGTATTACAGTATTTTTTTGCTCTTCTAAAAACTTCTGTAATTCTTCAATGTCAAGACTAACGATTGTTAACTCTCAATGCTACAAGATGGCGATACTTCTTGCCTTTCACATTTCCTTTCTACTCCACCTCAAATATTAGAGAAAAGATTTTCAATGACTTCATCAGAATAAAAAAAAAATGAAAGACTTCTTGGCAGCATCCATTACATTAGCCACTTGGTTTCTATGCCATTCACGCATGACCGGTACACAATAAATTGATTAATCATTGGATACTACGGGAATATCACTTGTCTGTCAGTGGCATTTAAACTTGTGCCTGCGGCACTCGTGCAAATGCTAGCCGACAGACTCGTGATATTCTGCGGTAGTCAATGATTAATCTATATATATTTCTAATTACTGTACATTGGACTATTTCCTTGAATAATTACTCATCACAGGAGTGTTCAATATTTTCCCATATTGAACACTGCATAATTAAACGCTCTAACTGGACAACTGTATTGTTGGATGTATGGCGGAGTTACCTCTGAATGACAAGGCTTTGAAGCACAACCGTTTTACTGTTTTAACATATCCAATGTACAATAAACAACTTACTACACTTGTTGTACAATATGGGGATGACATTTCACTCTCATGCTTATGTATTTCATTCACCTTTGGCTTGTGAAAATACTTAGCTACACATGCTTTTGAATATCTTTCCATATTGTACGTTAATTCATGCAATAAGAAATAAGCTTGGTGACTTTGCCTACTAAAAAATATAAGTATATTATATATATAATACTTATTACATGAGTCAGAGTGTGATATGGTGAAATATTTCAAGAGCAGGCTAATTTATTTTCACAAGCCAAAGGCGAGTGAAAATAAAGCTGGAGAGTGAAATATCTAGCCATATCACTCTGACAGAGTCTAATAAGTGGTTTATTCCACACTAGATATCTTCACTGAAGTCTTTTTTTTTTTTTTTTTTTTTTTTTTTTTTTTTTTTGTAACTCATGGTAAAAAGTTGGCGAAAACTCACTAAGGGCTCCCCACAACCCCAGCTGATATTATAGCAGCTGCTCTAACCTGGCTGGGTAGGCTCCACTAGAGTAAAGGTAGCTGTAAAAACCCAGAAAACTTGTACCCAGGCCTGGTCAGGCCTGGTAGGTTGCTATAACTACTCTGGTAATGAGATTGCCAGTACAGCCATGGGATAACCCATGAGATATGATATCACATACCTAAAAATATCATTGTGAAGATATCTAGGGTGGAATATATATATATATATTATATATATGTTATTCATTTGATACAGAAGAATATCAATATATACACTGATAGTATAGTATTACTCGCTTCAGGTGCTGTCCACTTCACAGGTATCTTCCCTCCACTAGAGGTGTAGTAGTCATCATCCACTAAGTTTCTGGCCATGCCAAAGTCAGCAACCTAGGAGGTTAAAAAATATTGGTAAATAAAAAAACAACGAAAAAAAGCAGTAGCAGTCTAAGGTGATTAAAGTGAAGCTGGTGTGAAGAAAGGGATACTATTTGATGCATAAATACAGATGGACAGTGACCTAGCTATATATAATGTATATTTATGTATACTACACACTACATATAATTATTGTTTGATATTCTGTAAACTTAGCTATTATTGGCAACTTGTGTACCTCAAGTTATCACGCCTTAATGTTTCCCCCCCCCCCCCTGTATGTTATAATGTGTTATAATGTGCCACTTTGAATCCCCCACTCTCTAAAGCAGTGAAACTGAACGGGTTGTGCTATATCAACAGAATCCTCAAACGCACATAATGTCATGGTGATAAGATACACATGTGCCTAGTGGCTTTGATGTTATATAATTATATGAGAGGCAGGTATGAGGAAGTTATTTGTGTAGCATAAATATCATTAGCATGTGTTATGCCATGGACTATAATACCTCATTGATATGATTATTGAAAGAAATAACTTATTGAATTAATCCCAGCATTAATTTACTAAACTTGTTCACAGTGTTTAAAGTTGGATTGTGGCTGTTCTTAAATAAGCTGACTACACTTCTTTGTCAACAACTTTAGTGCTAGTAGCCCATCTAGCAATCGCGCCAAAAAGTGGACGAATGAGCTCATTTTGGAGGTGTGGAAGAATAGTCACTAGAGAAAATGTGCTAATTTTAATATTCGGTTAATATGAAATTTTGAAATTAACATTGTAATATTGCCCAACTTGAGGTGTTCACAAGATCTCAACATTTCTATGCATGCACTGTACTTGGAAGTTTAGAGAAAGAGTAATTAGTTATCAATTAGCTTAATCACCACTAAAATTTTGGAATGTGTATTTTAAAGTCTTCCCTTGATGTTGAACAGCAAGTTTATGGTTATGTCACAGTGGTATGATGACTCAAAATTGTAGGGATTGAACCCCAAAAGAGGAATATGTATATATATACACTTATTGCACTAGTCAATGAGCAATATGGAGAGATATTTCATGAGCATGTCATCCCCATATTGTACGACGAGTGTAATAAATTGTTTATTATGCAGTAGATATTTTTCCAAAGCAGTTTGTGAATGCCTTCAAAGCCTCATCATTCAAAGGTAACTCTGCCATACTCGTAAAAATTCATTTGTCTAGAACTATGCATTGGCACATTGGAGAGTTCAATATATACAGAGTTCAACATGTGAAGATTTGAACCCTCGCATGATGCTGAAATACTTAAGGAAAATATTCGATGTATAATTGGAATATATATATGTGTGTATATAATGTATGCAATGGTATCCAAAATTCCTCACACTACTCCTATTGCATTCCAAAATCTGGCACTAGTTATTACAGAAAAAATAAATAAATAAATAAATAAATAAATAAAAAGCACAATGCAGATAGGGCACAAATGGACACATTATTAAATGCAGCATGTTTGATGCACATGCAATGATTAATGATTTTCTGCAGTCCCATTAGATGGGATAGAATAGTTATGTCATGGACAACTTATATAGGTAAAGCACAATAGTAATCAATCACCTTGCAAGTAAGATATTTGTTGAGAAGAATATTTCTTGCTGCTAAGTCTCTGTGCACAAAACTCTTCTGAGACAAATACTCCATTCCTGCAGCTATTTCTTTAGCAAACTGTAAGAATAACAATTCTGTCTCCATAAAATCTGAAAAGGATCTTCCTCTGTTAAACAACAACAACAACAACAAGTAACAAAACTAATAACACAATACAATAGTTTATATCACTTACATTGGATTCATCTTATGTAGATAATCTTTTAAATCTCCATTTTCAAGATACTCCAAACAAATTAAAATCTACAAGTCAAGATTTTTATTTTCATATCACAGCATATAACAAAATTATTTACTTTGGATTTTTGTCTCACATTATGGCAACTCATCTTATACCAGCTACATCGTGGATTCAATATCCAAATCTAAGTGTTTCAGAACGTAACAAAATGTTTTTAAATGTCACAAAGAATGAATCTAGATGAATAGAGTCATGTAATGGACCAATCAGATCGCTCGCATATGACTAGCTATGCTCTAATACTATTTAGAATAAGGTTTGCATTCACTTACTGGTTTTTCCAGAGTGACTACACCATACAGCTTGACTACATTGCTGTGGTTGAATTGGCCCATGATGGCTGCCTCTTGCAGGAACTTGACACAGTCTCCATCAGAAGACCCAGACTTCAAGGTTTTCACTGCCAGGTCTAGTTCATCTCGACCAGTACTCCACATAGCCTTGTACACATCACCAAACTGACCCGAACCAATAGCATCCTGTAACCTGATATAATATTAATTCTGATAGCAAGGGAGGCCAGGTTATATATTTATATAGAAAATTAATTGTACATTTTAATAGTAGGGGGCGCATAAATTGCCCATTCAAAAAAATAGTATGGGTATAATCTCTGTACAATAGAAATCGCATAGGAAAGTGAAATAGCACGTAACTAAGTGAAATAGCATGGAAACTAAGTGAAATACCACGGTAGCCAAGTGAAATAATACGGGTAAGTGCTCATGCATGCAGCTCTAGCCTTGTAGATGTATAGTTCGAGTAGTTTCTAGTTAGAGAATATGCCATTTTTGGGATTTTTTTTCAACTGATTAGGAGAAGCCATAGGTTGAAAGAATAAAGTTCCAGAGGAAGCTAATCTTTAAATACAGAGATAGTTAGTGAACAATACATTATAGCTACAATGCAAACGTTTAAAGAAAAGCTGGCCTACTATTAGCAAGTGATAGCACGGGTAACCTGTGGTATTAGGGATCAATAGCACTCGTAAAGCAATTAAAATAGCATGAGACGAAGCCAAGTAGTATTTTAATCACATTACGAGTGCTATTGATCCCTAATAGCACAGGTTATCCATGCTATTACTCTAGTCCTGTGTTGCAAAAGTATATCAATGTAGTCTATATCTTTAACTTCACTAGCTATAAATATATTTAATATAGACGTTTCGGCACACTATACAGTGGCCCTCAGCAGTATAAAAATGATAAATTTCTTTTCCATTTTTATACCTATGAGGCCACTGTAGCTATAGTGTTGCCAAACGTCTCTGTTAAAAAATATAGATTATTTTTACATTATGTGTAAGTAGAATGTAAACAGCAATGAGTTAGAACCTACTATAGTAGCTAAGTTATTGGTGTAAAACAAGAGGCACTTTCCCAACAACTTTTTAACCTTAATATTGTCTGCAAAATTAGTCATAACTGAATGATTTGTTATGTGATAATTCAATGTTTAAAAGCAAGCCATTTTTTATGCACATTTAGTAAATGATATGTTGGGGTTTATAACAGCTTAATTGTGATTGATCAAAAATTTATATTAGCACCAATGATTGATATCATATATTTTCTCACTCTGATTAACACGGAATAAAAATTATAGTTTTAAAAAATGGAATACTATACACTTAATGCAACCTTACTGTATTTGATCCCTTGGTAGTTCACGATACTTTTTCTTGGCCAACTGAGCATAGAGTTCAGCGGTAGTGGAGGCTGGGGCCCAATATATAGGATCATCCATAAAGAACTGCATATTTAACTGGACACATATTTTCCTTATAGTTAAGGTTACATTTAATAAATTAGACAGGCCACTTACTGTACTGCCTTGCTTGGCTACTCTTGAAGTATCTGTAGAACGTTGTTCCTTTGAAAGACAACACATAGATATAAGGTTCTGATGGTTAGTACATAAATTATTGTAGCCATTTTCTTGACACTATTTAGCCATAGAATAAAAGTTTTGTCTTTACCCTTTATTATCTAAGCAAAATGTTGCCTCAAAGCAGTAAAATTTAAATAAAATCAGTAGCTAGAGGCAAATTTTACTTTACTATTATAAAAAGAATTATTATACAAAAGCACATACAAGAAAACAAAATTGCCAGTAAAGTTATAGTACTTATTATAGACAAGTTCACTTACCATGGTTAAGACGTAGTTTCCGATCTTGTCAGAAATATCTTTATGCTTCATCTGTGATGGTAATAATGAGGATGCATGCATTTTAATTAAATTAAGTTGGAGTTACTTGCCTGTTGTTCCAGTGGAAGGGGTTGTTCATATATTCTTGATTGATTTACATCATTATTCAACCATTTGGATTTTTTTTCTCGAATGAGAAGTGGTTCTTTGTGTTTAGCACCATCGGTAACAACCTCTTCATTGAATTGGTTTTCAGCAGCTTCACTGCTACTACCGCACTCCCTGGCTTTGATATGTTCTTGTTGAGGAATTAAATAATCCAGGGAGACAGGATGGGAGTCATCAAGTTCTATACTAGTCATACCCTCATAAAACGGTTCTGTGGATGTTTCTACTTTGTGTGATTCTTCTTTGTTTATATCTGTAGATGTACAATTACAAATATATCTTACATAATGCTAGAGGCAAATTTGATTTGCAACTAGCTAATCTGACTTTGAACGGCTGGCAAAATTAGTACATCATTGTTTTATACAATACATAAAGTATTCTCACTAATTTAATTACCATAGTTTGGATTAGACAAGTCCAAAACACTGGAATCTATTTTCACTTTCTTTATCCCCGTCTTTCTTTTCAGTATTACAAGAACTGTAATAGCAGCTGACACAGACAAGACCATTAACAAAGTGAGTGTTATTACTGCGGCCGGGATGGCAGAATTAGTTCCTTCTGCTCTGTAGCTGTCGTTGAATGAAGTGGTACTTGGAGTAGCTATTGAAAGGATAGCACGAGTGCTACTTGAAGTAGGTGTTGAAGTGTGAGGAATACTTGAAAAGGGAGAAAGTTTTATTGTTGATGAAGAAGATGATGGTGATGAAGATGATGATGATGAAGATGGTGGTGAGGGTGACAAAGAAGACGTACAGGAATTTATAGCTAAGATATAAAAAAAAATAAAACTTATAATAACAATGCTTCATAATCTGAAGAACTTACCAGAGTTTATTCTGAGCATTGGCGCTGCAACAGCTGAACTAGATAAATATCTCCCAGTTCCTACTGGATAGGGACAAGCATTGTTTCCACTGGATGTTAGTGAACCATCTGCCAGACTGCGATACCAGATCATATTTTCAGTGAAATCACTATTTCTCTCTAGCTGTATTCCACTATTAGAAGTCCAACGATGATTAGTGTAATAGCCCACTACATCTCCAGGCTGCGCTGTTATGATGGAGTTACTGGGTGGAGTAGGAATCAGTTGGACTAACCCGTCTCTAGTGAATGAGATTCTAGAGAACTTATTTTCTCCTATCAGACTGTAGCAGCCATCACGTTGTACTGTAGGAGAGGGCCTCCACACCTGGAATGTTATGTCATATGGCCTGGTCAAAGCATAACGTCTTCCTCCAGGCTTCACATAAGTCTCCCATGAAGTGATGTTGCAGTTACAGTGAAACTGGTAGGTGGTGATGATGGCCTGAACTGCATTGCTAGATGGTAGGGGAACAAAGTCACCATCTCTAAATGGAGGATCACTGCTGGTACCTGAACTTTTTCTCAGGGCACTTATGCAGCCATTTCCTAATGCTAATGAAAAAAAGAATAAACATTCTGAAAAAGTTACTTCTCTTAGTTTCTCAAGAATTTATACCATCCTAAGCTCAGGAGAGATAGCTTGAAACTTATCGATATCACGGCTTTGAAAAGAAACGGCATAGTGTTGATACTTAATAGTGAATACAACGGAAAATTTAGCACTCCTCCTTAAATACTCGGCGGACACACTCGAGTAGTTGGGCGGAGCCCGACCTCTGCTGAAGGGAGAGGTCGGGTAACAAGCCTATACCTGGGTTTGTTCCTGCTGAGTCAGCTAATCATGACGTCATGAACCGATTGTGTGGGATTTACGATTTGTGG
>WLWI01004379.1_pt1 | contig 11958 bp, 6 predicted proteins | sample 6701501 | NCBI WGS metagenome assembly WLWI01 (sample SAMN12718690, study PRJNA515312) | sponge metagenome | isolation source: marine sponge | host: Mycale hentscheli | place: New Zealand: South Island, Marlborough, Capsize Point | collected 2014-11-01
AGGATGCCAAAGAAATTCAACTAGATGGCATTCAGAGTGGACAAAAAACCAAACCAGATATTGATATACTCACCTTAAAGCAAACTATGGAACAGGAGGTAATTATGAAGTTTGTTTGTTTGTATTTAGTTGTAATTCAACCACACGCATAATATGTATAAGTGACTGAAAGTATGTCCGAATAAATTTTTTTCTAGCAAAATACTAAAACTAATTATTTTCCTTTTCTAGCAACCTCTTATTATTGACCTTTATTTAAGTGCACGATGTTTTGTTCCAAACTTTCCTTTTCTTGCTTGCTTGTTATTTGTGTTCTCACTAACAGTAACTGTTCACCTTCTGATTTCACTTTTTTCAATATATGATTCATAACTTGGACATGTATACATACATACATACATACATACATACATACATGCATGCATACTTACATACATATATATGTACATACATACATACATGTACTAGTGATGTGCTTAAGCACAAATATCGAGCGAGCCTAAAACTTCTAACACTCAAGCGACTAAAAAAAAGTTGAGTTTTTTTTAATTGGCGAGCGAGCAGAGCGAGCGAGACACTTACAGGGGTAACATAATCGAAAATCGCGGATGTTTGTTTATTTATTTATTTATATATATGGACGTACGTATGTCATTTGGTACTTTGACCCTCGCGTTTTTGTGTTAGTTATGTGGTCGACCCCGTCCCAAATTGCACTAAACAGAATCCTCTGGTTTATCAATCAGTACCTGTATCACTCTAGAAATTGAATTGTTTATCGTTTGAATTCTTTTGTGGGTGCAGTTTTTCTATTCGAGTTAGTGGCGGTGGTAAGTCAATGCGCTCTTTGTCATGGTTATAAGCCGTGCGCAACAGTATTTACTTGAAAATACATTGTCCACTAGACTACTGCGATGGTAAGTCTGTTTAAATGCATGTCCAGTTGTGTCAAAGCATTGTCTGTTACAACCACTACTTAGCTAAAGAATATCACAAAGAAAACTTTTAAATAACGTGTATTGTTTTGTTGTTGTTTTTTCCCTTCAATTCAAACATTTGCAGAGAGTTGTTACTATGGCACTGAAATCCCTTTAACCTGTATGCTAAATTTAAAAACTGGACCTTATCAGTAGCTTCTGTGTTAGAAGTCAAAATCATTCATATAAAAATAGTATAGTCTTTAGGCTCGCTCGCCATTTGTGCTCAAGCACACCACTAGTTAGGTATATACAGTAAATGGAGTCAATGCCATAATAACCACTCCCCGAAACAGTTTGAATTGAAAAAAAATAATAAAACAACAAAAAATAAGTCACATTATGAAACGTTTTCTTTGTGATATTCTTTAGCTAACTAGTAGTTGTAACGTACAATAATTCACACAACTGAACATACCTGCACAAGACCTTCGTAAGTAGTCTAGTGGACAATGAATTTTCAAGTAAATACTGCTGCATAGGGCATATAACTACGACCAATAACGTATTAACTTAACACCGCCACTACCTCTAATAGAAACACCGGCAAAAGAATTCAAAGCGGTAAACAATTCAATTTCTAGGGTAATACGAGTAATGATCTATAACCAGAAGATTCTGTTTAGTGAAGTTTGGGACAGCGTCGAGCACTGAGCTAAAACAAAAATACGAGAGGGTCAAAGTACAAATGATGTTCGTACGTCCACACATATATATATAAACAACTATCCCTGATTCTCAATTTGACACCACTGTATAGTGTCTCACTTGCTTCGCTCGCTCACCAATTAACCTGAAGTACCCAGTTTGAAATTTATTACACCAAAATTACAAGCATTGTTTTCATTGTTGTTTATAATTTAGATGGTTTTTGGTTTATTGCCGTAATTACTACTAAACTAATCATTAGGTTACAAAACTTCGAACCCTTGTAAAGAAAAGAGACACATACTGGAAATCTAGATTGGAAGAACTTCAAAGTTTAGCTATGGTGAGCTTTTTCTCCCTTTTTATGTGATTAGAAAGTAAACTTTGCAATATAGATTTATTAAGCCCCTGAGGGTAGCTGAGGGTAAAACAGACGTGGGAGTCTAGTTGTCTAATTAGACCTTGGGCCATCACGTGATCTCTTCGGGTGTAATTAAAGTTGAGACAGGTGGGGTCCAGTGTGGTTTTTCCAGCTCAGTGGTGGAGCCTGTAGTTCTCATGAGATACGGTCGCTAGGCATTCCGAGACCGCTTTTAGTAAGCTATTAGTCTCCTGTTGTAGTGGCATTTTTATTAAGCTCTTAAATAATTGAGAACTACGAAGCAGTAGTTCTCCATTTTTTTGCGCTCTGCGCAACTGTTATTTTAATATTCATTGTGGAAGCTAAGAATTTGATTCATAAATGGGTAGTGAGTTTGTTTTATCGGAGTGGCTAGTGCCACGGCAGACTATACACGCGTTTTATATTTGGCATATGGGTCCTGAAATAGCTTAAAAGAAAAAGGAATTGGTGAGAGGTAATTTGCATTAACAAAGTGGAGATAGCGACATAATTATATGGATATCCAAAATACTGAAGCAGCTTAGAAGGTTGGACTTGTTACAACTAGTAGCGTAGCCACCTCGCGGGTTTGTGATACTGTTGTGTTGCACATTTGGTGACCTCATCAATTAGGGTTGGACCAGGGCCAGGTAAGAAGTACAGTATTTTATATGGAACTTCATGCCGGTTCACTAGACATTGTCTTGTTTTATACATTCTTTGAGTGATTAAATCATAGGTTCCGAGTTTGAGAAATGAAAATCAGTGACAAACCACACCCATTAATTAAATCAATTTAATTGACCACATCCTTCCTGTAATTACTGCTATGAATATATTTATGATTACAATGTTTTATATTTGCGATATATTGTTATTTTGATTTGTTTGGAGAGTGGTTGTTGCTTTTTTGCATTTCTCAATTAATTCATTGTTTAAAAAAGTACAAATATTGTTGTTTTGAGGGAGGGGAGAGGGGGGAGTATGATATTGACCACAAATGACAATAAAAAACTTGAAATTGTACAAACGGTACACATGTAAGTCTTTAGCCCTAGCCCTAGCACTGGACCCCTAGGACCACTTTGTGGTACGTGGTGCATCTTATTTGATACATGCATTGTTAATGATTATGCATCAAACACACTACTTCACATCAATGGTACACCAAGTAACACATGCGGTACAGATTTAAAATGTAAGTAATAGCTCCAGAAATCAATCATTCATAAACAACTCCACCTGAAATTAATTCATATGACCAATAATATAATGGTCATGTCAAATCTTTTTGCCTCAGCAAGGATTTTTTTGTTTTTAACAATAGTTACAACTAGCTATGCACAATAGATCTCCTCACTGAAATGATCTCTGCTGTTTTGACTATTGGGTTTCTTTTGCAGGAATTCTGGACCCTTATTAGCAGTTTGTAATTTCATGGTAAATTATATAAACTTGCTGTTTACTGTCATCACATGTGAATTCCTCTTAGACTGAAACCGGAACTCCTCCTTCTAAGCGAAGCCGATTAAAAATATCTCAAGATCACTGTAGCGTTGCAAACAAGGTACGTTTTAGTTTTAAAATAGGCACTTACCACAAACAGTACTGGACATCTGAAAAGAAAATTTTGTTGTTAACAGTTTGTTTCTATGTGTTGCAATTAATAGATGGTATGCCGTGCAAGCAGGATTAAACTCAATTTTGAGAAAGAAGTACATTATAATCTGTTTGTTCATGCATTACATTTAATACGTGTCAACTCTTTCAGGAAAAGAGGAGTACTTTCTCCAATGTTTTCATGTCATCTACGGATTTTGTTGAGACAAGGTCTTTTAAAGAATTATTAGATACAGTTCTTCACAGTGAAAAGGGGTTGGCCATCGTTTGGCCAAAAGGTGTGTGAAAGACTACGTCTTTTATATCTTCTCTTTAAATTACGGCAACAAAAACCGAATTCAGTATTAATGTGGCTGCCTCCAAATATATTAGGCTCTTGCAGTATATTGTGGATGGATTATGCAAAGTCTTGTTTGAAAAAAAAAGGTAAGAAAAATTCCCATGTTTTAAATCATGGTTGATTATTGCATCTTTCTTTTTTTCCCCTTTGATGTGCAATTTGGAGATGAACTAATTACAACAATAGACTGGGATCAAACAGTGGAGGATGTTGTGGTTGACATTTTAAATGTAAAAAATGACGAATTTTACTTGTTTATTGATGAAGCTGGCGATATGAACACAGGTTTAAGAGGTATTTACAAAATTGTAAACGCTTGCATTGAAACTAAAAAGAAAGTTATACTGGAAACTACCAGTGGATGAAGGTGGTTTAGTTCGAAGAACGACTATTTTTTAGTAGATGGGTGTCTATCAGCTCTAATAGAATTTACAATACTTCCTTTCACAATTGATGAAGCAAAAGATTATTTTGGTGACACGATTGACTTGAATTTTTTTGCCGATATAGTGAATCATGCGGAATTATCTCCTATAATGCTTCGTTCCTTTCGTGCTGTAAAGAGTGAGAAAGATTTTCAAAAGTCTCATTCAATTATGGAAACACATTGACGAAATTTGCTTGCAGACATGACCATTGCTAAAAGAGATGATTTAAATGGTTATCATTATGCCATAGAATTATCTCTCAAATGGCTAATAAGAGCATTGTCAAAATCTGTGGTATATTCATCAGAGTTGAATGAGTACTTCGAATCATATGTTGCATGTGAATATTTCACTTTTACTGTGAACGACTTGAACCTGGCGAAAGAAATGGAATTGCCTATAAAGAGCTTTAAAGGAACTTCTGAAGCTAAAGAGGAAATGTCTGGACAACAACAAACAAAATAAGAAGAGAGTGGCTGCTACCATGAGTAGTAGTGAATAGGAAAACTTCACATTCAGGGGCAGACCTTGAAATTATGAAAAGGGGTTTTCTTGTCTAAGTTTTGAGCTTAAAAACAGGTTTTGTCTGAAACCTGACCAAAGTCCCCAAACTCTGCCCCTGACATTAGATAAAGAATGCCCGTCACTTTTTAGAGTTGGCTGTATGACTTCACCGTTGACATACTCTCTCCAACTCTGACAGTAAATAGCTTAGGTAGCAACGACTTCACTTATGTTTATGGTGAAAAGGAGCCCCAGACTATGATAGGAACTTCGTATGTTAAGTGAAGTGTGACAAGTGTGGCAGTTGGATTTTTACAATGCGCTCTAAAACCAAGAACAATTTTTATGCTATTCATGTCATTAAAAAAAAACAACAAATTGTAACACACCACATTCATAGTAACATTTTACTTCAGATCGCTGATCACTCCATTCTTGTGGCTTTTGCAAAGATGACTCATCAGGTTCGTCAACATTCATAGACTGAGTGTCATCTAGCTGCCAAATTTAATTGAATGAGAAACATCAAACTGAAGTGATAATTATCACCACTTATATTATTTGATACTGGAGACAAATCTGTTGATTTAATGAGTGTAAATGCAACAAATTAGATGAGTAATATTCTTCATTGTAATGTTCAAGCATTAATGCTGAGCATTTAAAAATAGTTTTGCCAGGAAGGGAATTTTCGCTAGAAAACCCCCCTCCCCCTCCTTGTATGAAAGTATAGTTATATAACAAAATATTGCCCAACACACCATTTTGTTTGCTTAAATGTGACCATCAAAAAAAATTTTTTTTTGCACTTATTAAAGTTGTTGGCATCCAGATGTTTAGTTCTCCAAGTTGTATCATCATAGATTCAGCTATTTCTGATATAATTGACCTAACCGTACACTCGGCTTATTTAATACTTATAAAAAAATTCAATTAATTTACTGACATTTACACACACTGTATTGCGCCCAAATTTCCCATAGACAGTCACAAATGTATTTTTATGGTGAATTGTTTCATGTTCAATACACTGTATTATTATTTTATTTGCTAATTAACGATTACATTTACCTCACCGTCATTGTGGCACTGATCCACCCACTGTTCCTGTGATGAACTGCTCTTCAGGCCTGGTATCACTGCAGGTCGAATCACCATCATGATGGCTGCCATCACTGTCATATGAGATTACCTCAGTATCTATATTAGATGATTCATACAGATATGCATCCTCAAAAACAAATGTACTCCTACACTCTATCTTGTCATAATCTGCTTCTTCCAAGTCAAAATCTGTGTCATCTTTCGAAAGGATTAGAAATTGACGAAAATCCATGATTTTAACAGTCACCACCTACGCACAAAGACTCATGTATATTAATTGACTACATTTAATGATTATAATCAACTCACACATAATGAAGAATTGACAAACATATCTTCAGACTCAACTTCCCAATTTTTCATTTTTTGGTCATATTGATTTCCAAGTTTTTCGACAAGTTTTATTGTCCTTGAGTGTGAAAGACATAAACCAAGCCTTTGAAGCCGTTCACATACCTATAAAATTTTAGTAGAATATAATGTATAGCCATCATTAGAGTTATGGTACTCATTGTGGACCTGCATCCAGAGAGCCAGACGGCCCACAAGATGAAGGAGCAAAGATCAAGATGAAGATAAAGATGAACATTTATGTGCTATATGTTTATGTCAATCAATATTGAGTGTTGTTGAGTCAAGTCATTTATTGGTGTTGTGCGCATGTGCAGGTCTTTGAACTATTATCATTGTGTGTGGGAGTAGCGCCAAAAGTCATGTGTGTTGCACGTGAGTCTCGAAAGCATATAAGCCAGAGAGACCCGTGTGCATTTCAGTCTCAACATAATTTAATTACAAGTAGTCATACTAATTCGGATAAGTCCGTCTGAGATTCTGGTGGCAGCAATCAATAAGCTGACCGACCAGCTATAGTCTAGATTCGTCTAGGAAGGTGCGTGCCTTGAAGTCCAACTAAGGTGCCCACACTCATGTGTTTGACGTACATGTTTCAATGCCTCACTAAAAATATCTCACAACAAATTATTGCTGAGTATCTGCTTTGAAGAATGCCCATTATTTAAAACCAAGGAAATTAGTCGTTGAAAATGGCAAGCCGATCCTTTTCCTATTTGTGATCTAAGTGACCTTCGTGCTGGCCTAGCAATTGGAGATTGATCAGTTGCTACTTTACTAGAGGGCAACCTGTGCAATGCAGCTGTGAGTTTGTTGCTGATATTCTGGTGGAGGTTTGAACATTTATCCAGCATTGTAGCACAGCTTCTGCACATTTATCCATGATGCATTCTAGACACATCAATGCAAGCTTTCAGCTCAGATGCAAGGTAGACAAATACTGAGAGTGATTCCTTGAAATAAGGATTTGCAAGCCTTCGCCTCCTTTTTTTCTGCTCACCGCTAGAAATATCATCTCCGCAGCAAAAGCAACTGCAGTTTTCTGCCTCCATACCAAAAAAATCCAACTTCGAAAAAAAACCCACTAAACTGCAATAAACTCTGCCACAAAATCTCAATGTCCCTGCCAACATTAAAACTTCGCGATGATTTTATTGCTCACTCGAGTTATGTCATTAACAATACACAATTTTTGTTTACCCTGAAATCCAGAAGAAAATCACCAAACGCATACGTTAGGTTCACCAGACCCTACAGAGCGGAGCGGTTAGGTAAAGGGTTTGGCGCGCCAGACTAATGTTGATATCAGGTCTAGCAGGGATACATAGAAATAATTTCCAGGGAAATGGGAGGGAAGAGTAATTTATTTCTGACATTAACAAACTTTCATCAGTCATTGTTTTGTTCTCAACTAGCTACTTTGATTTAATTATTTCTTTAATAGCAATTCTGTAAAATAATTTTTAAGAAAAATGGTGGAAAAGTTATCTTTTTCTTCCTTTTTCAATTGTACTAGACAGTTGGGTTCCATTCTACTTGTCTGTTGGGTTCCATTGTACTTGTCTGTTGGGTTTCATTGTACTGGAGTGCCATTGTACTGGTCCGTTGTATTCCATTGTACTAGTCTTTTGGGTTTTATTGTACTGGTCTGTTGGATTCCATTGTACTGGAGTGCCATTGTAATGGTCTGTGGGGTTTCATTGCCATTGTACTGTGTTCCATTGTACTGGAGTGCCATTTTACTGGTTTGTTGGGTTTCATTGTACATTTTGTGTCAGTGTAAATTGGCATATTCTTTATGGATGCTGGAGAAAATATCTGAACTTGGAAGTTCTAGTTCTGAAGTGTTCGTAATGTACGACATAGCTTGCTCCATATCCAAATATTTGCAGGTAAATACGTTCTATTGTAGCTTACTGAATGGTCTTACTTAGGCCTTTAACATATACATCTTTTAGAACCAGCAGCGTTTTGATATTCTTGAGAAGATATTCTTGTGTTTACCAACATTTCATAGTTATGGCCATAAAGTGTCGTGTCAGGTATGTTATTACTACAATTAATCAACATGCTAATGTCAAGTGTATGCATTATACACTGTAGCTAAGGTATGGACCACGAAGATGTGCATGGATTGGTCTAAGTGATAAAGAAACCATGGAATGACTATGGTCTTATTTGAAAAGGTTTGGCAGAATGACCAAGGAGATGAGGCCATCCCATAGGATTGACATACTCTCAAGTGCTCTTGAATATTATGGACGGAAGAAAAAATCAAACTTGGTATATTAGTAATAGCTCACACTGGCATCAACTTGATAATTTGTTTTCTTTGGTGCCACATCATTGATTTTGGCAAGATGGGATAGAGCTTTTAAATGCAAGAACTTGTCAGAAGAAACACTGAAAGAGCTTTATCCAAGTGTTTTTGAAGCCATTGAATTTGCTAGTGTTATGTTTGTTGTTGTGGTTGTTGTTATTTTAATTTTTACATTTTTTTAGATAATAGTGCTCATGCTCAGATCACAAAGTGGATTGCTGAAGAAAGAAGCAGTCAGCTGAAAGATTTTTACCTTAAAACAAGTATAATTCATTCTGATACTTTGTTTCTGCCTAATATGAGTATTCTTGTTAATATAGAGCTTATTCGGTGGAAATTGGAATATCTTCATCGATCTAATTTTAGTAACAATAAGACTTCAGAGTTACGAACCCCTTGGGAAATGGGAGTGTACGTATATCTGATATGTTTATAACTGATATCACAACAGTCTATTGTAGGTGATTATTAGACGAATTGTTTTTAACCCTTTCGTTCTTAAATTGTTTGGACGCGCGCGGAAAAATCTATTTTTCTACTGCGGAATAGAGCATTGCCGTTTTATTTTTTTAACTCGATGCTGGCTGGGAAACTCCATAGCAATCATATATCACTAAATAGACCAAGAGTTTGGGATTTCCTTCATTTTTTGATTGAGAAAATTAAATAATTTTTAAGCCATCTACTATTATTTCAAAAAAAAAATTTTTTTCCCCCCAAAAATACACTTTTCCCATCCAAAAAACATAAAATAAAATAGAAATAATATTGTTTGATGAATTTTATACCAATATTATATTAGTTCAACTATAAAATATGTTGTTTGTTGTGTGTGGTGCTGATTGTGATCGTGTAGGAGACATCTATGAGTGTCCACAAGGAACGTATGCCATCGGACGTCGAGGTCCACTTCAAAACAATTTCATATACACAAAAACACAAACAACAAAGATATTTGTAATACAAACAACAAATTTTTCATGATCCTATATAATTGCAACTTTATGATGTATTGTATGCGGTTTCATACAGGATTTTTGTTTGGGGTGGGGCTCCGAGTGTACTTCGCCACACCCATTTTTTGGAACCTACACTATTTTGATGCACATCATCTTTGCATACTAGTCTATACTTCACACTGATGATCAGTGTTCGGTCCTATGCACTAAATGGCTCAGTTATGATAGGAACATAATGGGATACAATAGCAGACTAAAAATAAATGCTTTCTAAATGTTCATTTCTGTTCAACTCCCAAATTTCTACGGGGTAACCCAGAACTAGCCTCCCACTGTATGAACCCTGGTATGTATATTCCACTCTGTACATGAGAGAAACAATCGTTGTATTGAGAAAGTGTAATTTGAAAATGAAAAGCAGTAAAAGCACACACGTGGAATTCAACTTACCCGGCATGGATGAATCTTTTACCTTTGTGTGTACTTATTGTTTTGCTTAACAGAAATGGTATCTGGATAGTCATTAAAATATGTTCCTCTGATATACCTGAAGAATAATGGAGACGTGTGTATCTTTTATAAAGTTTGGATAAAGATGACATTTTAAGTATTTTTGCTACATCAAGTGTAACTATTGTAAGTTTTCTGTCATCATAATATTGAATAGTAACACTATAACTTAAGTAAATCTAAACTTTGCACAGTCAGCTTTTATATTATGAAACCATTTTCTTGTATCAGTTTAATTTTTTATGATTTCAATTGTTTTATTAATAAAAAATAAATTCATGGTTAATTTCTTTACTTTTAAAACAATACAATTACCTTTTTTACTTCATACTATTATGGGCACACATTTAAAATGTTTTTTCCAATTCATTTAGCAATTTATAATTGGGTCTCAGTTGAGATTTTGGTATATGTACGGTTATAATTCAAAGAAGACAGTGTATGTCCACATGCAGGTGTTACTTTAACACATTAGCTTTAGCGCTGGCACAAGAAGTTACTAAAATATAATAATAGTGTTTTTGTTTCTAATCACAAAAAGCTACAGCAAGTAATTACTGTGGTATTGAAAACTCTTTACCAAATTTTTTTTTTTTTAAATGTCTTTTACTTTGTAAGTAGATGAGTTCTTTTGTCATTTAGTTGGTTTAAATGGTTAAAATTAAATTAAGGGATTAAGGGACTAAATGAGGTCATATTAAAGATATCCAGAGCATTAAGTTCAGATTAAAGGGGGGGTGGGAGAGGGGCTTGGCCCTAATTCAGTATAAACCACAAATTTCAAATTTAGCAACTTTTTGACTGGCCAAAAAAATATCAGTAACTCTTGCATTTATTTTATTTTTTAATCTGCAATACACATTTGTGCTAATTTTGTTGTAATGCTCTTTATAAATATATTTTACTAGCAGCTGGTATATCAATCAGTAACCAAATACAGCCCGCTCCACTCATCTGTCATATTTTTTTGCTACTGAAGCTACAACTAACATTTTTTTCGTCAATTGCATAAAGTATAAAACTAGTTAAGTACTTTAGCGTTAATGGTGAGTGAGCCATTGTGCACAAGTATTTCAAACAACAATCTTGCTTAATTAATCTGTTCCTTTTCAAATTTGTATGCAAAGAATAACAAAAAGGTGTCTAATTTTATCTAGTTTGTGCGTAAAGTTAATGTTCTAGTTCCTATCACATTTAGGAAAGCATCATTCATTTTACTTACATATTTTTTGCCAGTCAAAAAAATTGTTGAATTTGAGGTTTATAGTTATCATGTCTTGAAATTTCTTAAATCATGAACTTCATTATAACACAGTATAGCACGAGTACAACAACAATAAAAAAAGAAGTTCAAACAATCATGTGGTTAAATTAAATCTATAGTCAAACCCCCCATATAAATGTAACCATATGTATAGTGTTCTGAATAATTATTTTTAAACTAGCAAGTACCCTGCCACACAGTGGCATTTGACGTTGTGCAAAGTAAGAATTGTAATTCTTAGTTAACATTCTCTACCAATGGTTAAAGTTAAAAAAAGTTTCCCACTCCTGCACTCTTTTTTCCTGAGCTACATGTATCTCAGCTTTTTTTTATCATCCACCTTTACTTTCTTCAGCTCTTTCTTCTTGAGTCATGAAGTCCCCTTTCCTTTGTCTACCTCTCCTGCTTCTGAATCTCTCTGTCCTACTACTACAATTGTGGACTTAAGCTTTGCTACACTTTTTCCTTTTTTTCGTACTTTCACCTTCCTATTTGAAACTGTCACCACCTTTACTCAACGATTCAATTCTACCCACCTTTTAGTTACAATT
>WLWI01004381.1_pt1 | contig 11956 bp, 9 predicted proteins | sample 6701501 | NCBI WGS metagenome assembly WLWI01 (sample SAMN12718690, study PRJNA515312) | sponge metagenome | isolation source: marine sponge | host: Mycale hentscheli | place: New Zealand: South Island, Marlborough, Capsize Point | collected 2014-11-01
CCGTCATTACTCACCTGAGCTCCAGTGAGGGTGGCCATATCCACTACCCAGTCTGCCTTCAGGACATTCCTGGAATAAGCCACACCGTCCCCGAGCACCAGACGACCCTCAGCGTCAGTGTTGTTAATTTCCACCGTCTTACCAGAGTACAGAGTGTGCACGTCATCAGGACGAGTGGCCACTGGGCCGACTGCATTCTCTGCCAGACAGAACACTGCATGTAAGTTCTGCTTGAAACCCTACACACATACATATGTTATACATACATGAATATATACGTGACAGGCACTGGTAGAAATCAAATTTATGTACACTCCATCTAAAATGAGATTATTGCCAAATCACTTCATTGCTGCTCCCCCATACTAATAGGTGACAGAGGTCTAGAATTCACAACTCACAATTATTAGACATATCCCGTCCATTCTTTAGCATTAAAATCATTCAAGATCTGTTCTTTAGTCTATCATAGTAGTTGTTGCAAGAGTAAGTTGTATTTCTATAATACTGTGTGATAGCTTGAATTAAAATCCTATTAGGTGAGATCCGGTGTATTTATTCTACGTATCTGTAAGTGGGTGGGATACAGTATCATGTGCTATTAATCTCACACACATGTCATACTGTAGGTGGTTTCAGCAGTAATCTTGTGTACTAATCAAAAAACAAAAAAAAAGAGAAGAAACTATTTCCTTGTAATTAAAAGTGCTAGTGAAAGTGGTTACAAACAAATTAAGAAATCATAGTATTAAAACGATTTTCTGGTTACCGGAGCGATGAACCTTCAGGATATTTTTTTGATTAAACTTGCAGCTGTCACTACCAACAAGTATGGCTTAGATGTGAAAACAATAACAATATGTGGAAACTGATTGCCTAATTGAGTGATCGCTTTAATAAAGATTGCAGCTGCTCCTGGCAACTCTACGACTCAATTTTTCTGATGGTGTTCAATTATCTAAACAGTCTGGTTCCAAATACTCCTTGATCCCAATGTACCACAACTTATACATATACACACTTGTATTTTCTTGTTTTGTAAGCTTTTTCTTTTTAGTATATATAATTATATATATATTTATATATATTATATGATAGATAAAAGTAGAAGTCAAATTTAAGTACGCATAGCTACTTGTTTTAAGAAATGGAGCCAAAAGTATAGCATGCTCAGAAATGCAGCTGTGGACTCACCAACTTCACAGCAGCTGCAAAAGCCCCCAGAATACCTGCAGCTCCTCCACAATCCCTCTTCATGCCAGGCATAGCAGTCTGCGTGGAAACACACACACGCGCACACACGCACACACGCACACACACACACACACACACAGAGATATACACGCACAAACATGCACACACACATCACACAAAAGAAAACATGTATGGAAAAATTACATATCATGCACACACACACACTCTCGTCCACACATGCATGCACGTGCAAACACACACACAACACAACGTACACATGCATACAACACACTACTAGTGATGTGCTTGAGCACAAATGGCGAGCGAGCCAAAAAATTACGTGTATAAAGTAAAGGGGTTCAATGCCATAGTAACCACTCCCTGCAACAGTTAGAATTGAAAAAAAAAGCAACAAAACAAGTAGCATTATTTACACGTTTTCTTTGTGATATTCTTTAGCTAAGTAAAGGCACAACAACTGAACATACCTACACAAGGCTTACCTTCGTAGTTACTCTAGTGGACAAAGAATTTTAAAGCAAATACTGACAGATTACGGGTAATGATCGCTAAACTGGAGGATTCCGTTTAGTGAAGTTTGGGACAGGGTCGAACAACGAGATAACACAAAAATATGAGAAGGTCAAAGTACAAAATGACATACGTACGTCCAAACAAACATCCCCGATTTTCAATTGTGTTACCCCTGTAAGTGTCTCGCTCGCTACGCTCGCTCGCCAATTATACACCACACTATACCATGCTGGAAAAAAACTACACGCATACATACATGTGACCCACACGTACCCCACCATACAAACATTATGACATACAAAAGAGTGGAAGTTTCCGTACTTGAGCACAAATGGAGAGTGAACTAGCACAGCTATTTTTCATATACACAATAAAGGCCTTAATTAAGGGTTCACTGATTATCTTAATAGTCTTGAACTAAGAGAGAGAGGTCACGCTGGCTACAGCTCTTACCAGCATAAGTTCTATAGTTGTTGTTTTTTTCAGCCCTAGTTTTCTAGTGAAACCGCACACTGAAGTGAAAATATGCGCCCTTTCCATGTGCAGTATAGAACCACATATGTACTGCACTCAAAGTGTAGTTGTCTCTTTAGTGTAGTCTTCCAGTGGTTATTGTTTGTTGTGCATGGCTAAGTGGCCTAAGTCTAAACAATTAAACCGTGCTCGCTCTGCAATGGTGCTGAAGAGAGTAACGCCATCTTTCAGTATCTCTCGTAGTCAACCATCTGTTGTTAGGCAGTTGACAAAGTAAACAAAAGTTGTCTGTCCTAAAGCTTAACCTACTTTTCCAGCCCATAAGTCACCGAATGGTCAACAATTTCATTCCTCCATTCAATTAATATTTTAATAGTATGGCGCGTAAATTGCCCATTCAAAAATGAATGGGAAAATCGCTGCTCAATTGAAATCGCACAGGGAAAGTGAAATAGCACGTAAATAAGTGAAATACCATGGTAGCTAAATAAAATAGTACATGCGTGCAGCTCTAGCCTTGGAAACGTACAGTTCGAGTAGTTTCAAGTTGGAGTCTATGTCATTCTTTACCATGGAAGCTCTACTGGTATTAGACTAAATTTTTTCAACAGATTATAAGGAGCCATACGTTGAAAACAAAATTCAAGAGAAGCTAATCCTGAAACACAGAGATCGTGAGTGAAAGATACAGTGTAGGTGCAGTACAATGAAGCACCAATGGTACGAACCCTCAGTGCTATTAAACACTACTTAGCTATTACAATGTAATCTCCTTCCAAAAGAACAAGCAATCTGTTAGCTATTTTAACAAGGCATCAATATAGCTCGAGCAATGAAAATTGTACATAGAAACGCTATCTTCATAAGAGAAGCTAAACTAGCTGGCTGCAAGAAATTATTTGCTCACGTAATTAGCAAGTGATAGCACGGGTAACCTGTGCTATTAGGGAGCACTAATAAAACAATTAAAATAGCACTCAGTTCGCCTCGTGCTATTTCAATCACGTTACTCGTACCATTAATCCCGAACAGCACGGTTACCCGTGCTAGAACTCATACCAATACACTTTACTACCTGACACGATAAAAGAGCGCATGCAAAAAATGCCCTACATACGTACAATATCAAAATCTTAATTGAGTTTACACTTGAGAGAGTCTCACTCACGTCAATCCTCTCAACTACTCCACTCCCCTCAGCATCTATAACCTATGGGGAAAAAAAACTCCTCTGCCATACATACCTTTCCTTTGATGGAGAGACCACCTGTGTCATAGACTATGCCTTTACCAACCCAGCAGATGTTTTCAGTGGCTCCTGGAGGGGTGTGGCTTAATACTGCCAAGGCAGGCTGGTGAACCGCTGCTTTACCCACTCCATATATCCCTGGAAAGTAATACAAAAAACAAAAAACAATGATTCACTAGAAATCTCCTCATCTCTAAGTTGTTTGTTATTGTGTGTCTAGAGGTAAAGTAAGAATGCTCAGTGTGCAAGCGCAGGCCAGGAAACAAAAAATAAATAAATAAATAATAACTTGGGCTTAACTTAACTTATGAATTATTCATAAACTAATCATTGTCGGGTGCGGACATTATAAAAACTATAGCAATAATAATACACAATTGGCCATCTTCCTCACCTCCAATTCCCTTCTCCTGTAGCTCCTCCCCTTGAATAATCATGGGCGTGATGCCAGTTTCCTTGCCAACTTTACGAATCCTCTACAGCCCCAACCACACAACAACAACAAACAACAACAAAATAAGTACATTATGTACATGTTATTCAGAGAACTAACATTAAGAGAGGTATCAAGATGGCTGAATTCAACTAACATTTTGAAGTAATTAAATATAGACAAAATAAACTATGTAGTCCAGATAGCCAGGAATTGGCGTGCTTTAAATAAAACTGATAATGTTTGGTGATACATGTATTACTACACTCACTTCAGGTGATCGTCATCATCATTCAAACTGAACTATAATTCCATTCAAAACAATACACAAATGTTGTTGTGTACACTGATATTTGCAGAGCTAGAGTAAAACAGGAAAAACATGAAACGAAGAACGAAGAACGGAGAAGAATTATACTTTCCACTCTCCTTGAACACACAACCACACACACATACAACACATGCACATGCACATGCAACATTAAACACAACACATAAACAACACACATACACACACATGTACACACACAGACCATGTCGTACCTCCAAGAAAGCATCAATGTGCATCAAATTAGTAGGCATGTCCACAATCTCGTGCGCCAGTCGCACTCCATCACCAAGGTTACTGAGGCAGGACACCTGCTCCTGATCCAGAGGAGTGGCATCGTCCCCTACCAGAAGGAACCCAACCTGCACTGTCTGCGTCGCTCTGTTGGGTGTCTTCTGGTTGTACACGGGGAAGGCCCGGAAAATCGTTCCTGCGTATGCCAATACCTCACACTTGGCACATACAACCTGTGCGTGTGTGTGTTAGCATAGTAAGAAAGCATAGTTTTATGAATTTATGCAGAGAACAAATAAATAATTGATAAAACTATTGGAAGACTTAATAGTGCAACGATGTTAGCACGAAAAAATGCACTATAATTAGATATACTGGTCACATGACTTCAGCGATGCCTTAATAGAGTTTCAAATACATTTCGAATGATATTTTGTTAATAATAAAAGGTTCACATAATCTACTTTAGTGTCTACTTGACTTTGCTCACTCGCAAGCCAATAACTAACACATTATTTCTTGTTACATAGAACTGTGCTTATCCCATACAAATATAGCCCGTGCTCTAACCTTTAATCCTGCTTACTATATTCCTAACTCACTATAATAGCCACCACTGGACCTTTCTTCTGCGAGGTGAGAACTATCTGGTAAAGGGCATGACTTCTAGACAGAGTGTTGTGCCGGCTGGCTACAGAGGGAATGCCTCCGAGTGTGGCACGGTCCAAATACAGACTGCAGGAACTGATGCTGGACTCTGACAGAGTGTCTACTGCACACTCCCAACTCTGATAATGCACATGTGTGTCATATATACATGTGAGTGTCACTGGAAACAGTCATCTCTACCTAGTAGGTAACACTGATCAGACCCTATATTTATGGTATATCCTTACTTACACTGTAATTGACCCTTTACCCACAGTAGTTAGACATCTTTACACAAGTAACCAAAATAAGAAGCACTTGGTATTCAGTCTCATATACTAGTCATGGAGCTGTTATATACCTATGCATAACAAAATGATACTAATAACCCTGTTGATCCTTTCCTAAATCACACCACCAATTGAAACATGTTACACCTGAAAAATGCATCTCCAACTCAATACACAGTTGTGTGGAGGGAGAAAAAAAAAAGATAAATCTTCCACAAAGGTTAAGGCATGCAATACTATTGCTAATTCAGCTGTCTCTTTAGCTTGTAGCATAACGTACATGTCTTCTCTATTCTATCAAACAGTTTTAGGTCTTCAAAGAAAGACTACGCTGAATCCACCAAACATAACACTGAGAAGAATAGAAACTTTTCATTCAATCACTCGCATCATTGACTTAATAATTGCTGTGTCAGCATTCACTATTCTATCCTTTAATAATTAGAATAATTGATACAAACAAATTCATGAACTGCTCAATTATTTCTAATTTATAAATCCTACATGCGTAACTGAGCGAGACTTGACAATACTACATAAAGTTCCCTTGAAATCCTGGGGAATGAAACCAATCGGTTCACACACTTAGTCTCGCGTAACCAGACCCTTTACCAACCGTAACCGCTATGCGGGGAAGGAAAGGGTCTGGGAATATACAATACAATGACTTGTTCAGTAGCACCCCAAAAAAGGGTGCTCAATTATCACATTCCAGCAAGCTTGCAGTATACTGTGTGATATCAACATCACATCTGGGAGGGTGAGAATAGAATGTTGCGTGACTTCGTCAAACTGGTGAAGTTGTTTTTCGTAGGCGATCTATAAGCACTCCTGGCAAGCAATAAACGTACCAGCATGAATAGGAGACCTGCCACCTGGCCGTGGCCGTGGCGTCATTGGCTACCACAAGCGTTGGAATGTGACAATTGAGTACCCTTTTTGGGATGCTGCTGAACAAGTCGTTGTATTGTATGTTCCCAGACCCTTCCCCCCCCCCCGGTAGCAGTTAGGGTTGGTAAAGGGTCTGGGTACGCGAGACTATCACACACCAAACTTATTAACCCGGCATAACAATTGGGTAAAGGGTCCGGCAAATTGAGAATAAACATACAATTAGGCACAGATAAAGAATGATACTGGGTGGCACACTTCACGGACTCTGAGAAGTTCTGGCGGAGACTGACAACTCTGCCTGGCAAATCTAATGGCAGTATAAGGAATAGAGCACAAAGCATGTGTGCAGTTGATGATGCCCATTAGGCTACAGCAAAACTCTGATGTGCTTAAGATGGCCACAGAATACTACAGCCTTACAAAACATACTGTCGTTCATAGTTAGCTACTGGTTCCTGCAATACTGCCATTGCACGCTCACCTTTGAACTGGTTCTCTCTCCAAGATACGGGGATAGTTTGGGAAAAGAAACTGGTTTCTTTTCTTTCCAATTATAGTGCAAGGTCTTTCCAGAGGATCTCCAGCTGGAACGTTTATCAAAAACTGCACATTTACATCGCCCACTCCGGCCATCTTAACAACCTTACAATGCGGTATCGAAACTAAAAACCCTGCAGCCCCTGCAGACGGCTACACACTACACTAACTTACTATAGCTAACACTGGACCTCGAACCGACGAATTAAACTAGACTAACTTTTACGTCTTGCAAACCCTTTACCTTTTCTATACTGCTATCTCCGAAATATAGTTCAGCGGCATGACCGACATGAGAAGATAAAGAGAATCAAGACATATGAAAGTTTCAAATCACAAATAGTGAGCACATTTGAAGTCTAGTTGAGTGTAACAAGCAATGATATTCATAGGCAAGGCATTCCACTCCAGTATATACCACTAGGTGAGAAAAAAGCTGGTTCTGTGCTAAGATGTCCTTGTGCAGCACTGAAATATCTATATATGACTCATGAAAGGTCCTGAGTGGCTAGAGAGAGAGAGATTGACCCATGAATGTTAGTGGGATGATGGCTCTATCTTTTCTGTGTATTGAGATCAATCACAAATAGTGAGCACATTTGAAGTCTAGTTGAGTGTAACAAGCAATGATATTCATAGGCAAGGCATTCCACTCCAGTATATACCACTTGGCGAGAAAAAAGCTGGTTCTGTGCTAAGATGTCACTGTCCAATGTGATATAAATGCATGTGCAATGTTTTTATATTATTTTTATGGGGCTTTCTTTTTTAACTATGAAATATTTGTAGAATGCATACTTGCATTCATTCTCATCATTTGTATTTTTTTGGTACACTCACTGCTAGTTGAATCAAGAATTAGCTGCTCTATAATGTTTAATAAACTGAGGCCACCATTTTTTTTAAGCTATAATAACAAAGTTTTAATTCTTACTTTCTGCCGTCAAAATTTATTAAGCTTAAATTGCCCTAATCTCATAGCATTAGGCCATCAAGCTGACGTACTATTATCTCTCTTTACTGAAACAACAGTCGATAAACCAGGTAAAGAGTCGCTAATTAAACGAGACGCCAGCGCATGGACGAATCGACGCGGGTAGCTATGTATTTAGCGTTTTATTTTAGTGCTCTAAACGCTGTTACTATTTCCAATATTTTGGGTGCTGTTTTAGTGATACTGTGATACTTTTAGAGAATCAAATTTTAAATTACCAGATAAGTTCAATTCAATATGACTAGCAACACTTCAAGACTACAAGATCAAAAAAATAATATCTAAGGTGTTCCTCTAAATCAGTTCTTGCGTCCAAGCTCTGGGATACACTGTGGGGAAAACATTAGGAAGTGGAGCTTATGCAAAATTGAAATCAGCATGGTCTCCATTTGAATGCCAAATGGTGAGACTTCTTTTTAACTCTGTTCATATACATTTAGAGTTGAATTTTCATGTATCAGGTTGCCATTAAGATAATTAACAAGGACAAGATGGAAGAAGAAGACCTGGCCAGGTACGTCCCAGGAGAGATCACTATCCTTCAGAGAGTCTCCCATCCCAACATCATTGACATTAATCAGATTGTACAGACAGACCGTCGATGCTTCTTTGTTACTGGATAGCTGAAAATGGCAGTCTTCTTGATTACATGATGTCAAGACATTCCAACATACAAGAAGCTGAGGGCCAATATGTCTTCAACCAGATCTGTCAACCATTTCTTATTGCCACTTTTTGGGCATAGCTTATTGAGATATCAAACTGGCTAATGTGTTCTTTGACAAGAATATAGATGTTAAAGTAGGAGGTTTGTTTGTTTATATATGTGTGTCGACATACGTATGTCATTTTGTACTTTGACCTTCGCGTATTTTTGTGTTAGCTCTGTGTTCAACCCCGTTCCAAACTTCACTAAACAGAATCCCAGTTTAGCAATCAAACCGTATTACCCTAGAAATGGAATTGTTTACCGCTTTGAATTCTTTTGCGAGTACAGTTAAAACTAAAAAACTTATGGTAGCTCCATCTCTAATCGAGTTAGTGGCAGTGGTAAGTTAATATGCTATTTATCACAGTTATAAGCCCTACGCAACAGTATTTACTTGAAAATTCATTGTCCACTAGACTAACCACGAAGGTAAGTCTTGCGTAGGTATGTTCAGTTGTGTGAAAAGTATTGTGCGTTACAACTACTACTAAGAATATCACAAAGAAAATTCCAGTCATAATCAAATGACTAAACTTAACTGTCCTCTTTTATATTTGTAGGTTTATGTCCCCAAGAAAACTCTAGATACCTCTCAGTGTTATCTCAAGCTGATTTCTCTCAAGCATTGTTAGTCAATGTAAAACAGCCTATCAAGATTATTCAATAATTAGATCGAGACACTTTAAAGACTATTATGAATTACTCTATAAAACTTGTTATGAATAAAAATATATTTAATTAATTTGGATGTGATAAGTATTATAATTTTAAAGCATTATGAATTAAAAGATACACCAAAATGTTTGCAATGTAAACTATAAAAAATGTAGAATTGAAGCATGGGTTACAAGTTTTACGAGACTAATTCAACCTCAATTGTTATATGTCAACATACAATTCAATAATGTGACGATAATAAGTTTAAAAAAATTATCATTAAGTTCGTCAATTCTAACATTAGAGATCACATTAATCATTGTGCAAAAATAAACTATTTTACTTGTAAGTAATAAAAATGTTATAATATAATTGTCAATTTCTCCACAAGCAACATTTCTACTAACTTGCAAACTGCTATGTTGTACACTCTGGATATCTTCATAAACTGGATTGAGTGTTTGGGGATTATCATCTGTGCTTTTAATACCAATTTTCCTTTTTCCAATTGAACAGCATTACCATCAATAGCATTCCCAAAGCACCTAAGATGACTCCTAATAAACATGATCCAGTGGCAACACCAGCAATTATCTGTTCTTCATAATTACAACTATTTTCGCATAATGTCTAATTAGAAAATATACTAATTTTTAATATATTTATTGAACACACTAATTGATAATTAATAATTCAAAATCACTTACTCTACTGTGTGTTGAAGAGTGTATCATCTCTACAGTATTATAAAATTTGTGTTAATGTGATTATTATGGCATTTAAGTACTATCCTAGCCTAATAATTGCATATGGTATTGCATCATTGATTCTTAATTTGTTTTGTATAATCTGTTTGTCAATAATATTAAAAAAATTCCTTGTGATACCGAACATTAATTTTAAAAACTAAGAAATACCTGAATATGTTTTGTAAATTGTTGAGGAAACTGAAAATATACCATTGTATGATGTATTCCATAGCCCGTTTAATTCACAATAGAATGTAGAGAATTGATTGAGACTAAAATCATGTATATTGATAATAATAGTACCATTTACATAAATAGTGTAACAGATCAATTTCGAATCTTTTGTCTCCAAAATAAGTGGACATCTTCCTAAAACAAACACCTATTAAAAACTGTTTTTAGCAAAATTAAATCACTTACTAAATGTATAGCGGACGGAATATGAATTATTGCATATGGAGACATTAATTGTATATACTGTATTGTTTCTTAATATTAAGTATGTGGAGTTTTCACTTGTTACTTCAGTATAGTTACCCAGCAAGGAATGTACAGAAATAGTATATATTATTTCTGTCTCTGTATGTGTCCTCCATGTTAAAGAGAAGTTATAAAAATTACTCTGTGCTGATCCTGGTGGTGTCAACTTAATATGGAAGGGCAAGAAATTTTCTATATTATATATATATATATATATATATACCATAACTAAGAATTAATTCACGATTATTAGTAATTTATACACATTTATCATTATTCAATGATCAAGTTCATCATAAGTAGTTAATTAAGCTAATTATCTTGATTTAATCTTATGTTAATCTAGTGACATTTGCTAGTGATATCACACTTACTATTTTCTCTATGATAGTAAATTATATTGTCACCATTGCAAGAAATAGAACTTCCATTGTAAAAAGCCCCCATTAGAATAACTCTGCTGATAAGAATAGTGGAATTCACAAAAAGTATATTCCCTGAAATTCTTGAGGATCCTGGGCTAGAGATTTCAACTGGTGATGTAAACAAAAGTTCCAAAACTGAATATTTCAGTGTTTACTCTTGTATTTCTGATAATCCAATTTGTAGAGAGTTCTATACTGGAACATATGAACTCAGCTGTGTCATTCTCACATACAGCACTAGAACCACAAAGCTGCACTAAATTCCCTTGAGGTTAAGTTAATATGGATTTTTAGATAAGTAAAATTTCTTAAAACATATCCTTTACTTTGTAACATACCTTCTGACGAAGAGAACAAGTGACTACATAATAGAAATAAGATTAGCATATTATGCAAACTTGTTCAAAAACAATGTAGCTTAAATTGAAGTTAAAGTATAATGAAATTACTCATTGTAATTAACTTCCTCTTGCATTCATATATAGCTATCTCTAACTGGTATTTACGGAACCTGGATTTCTTATTAAACTATATATACAAAATAATGTGTTCACAGAAAAAAGCTTCTTTTTTTTAATCTATTTGGGAACAATTCAATCAGTTTTTTTTTATTTTGTCTATTTGGGAACAATTCAATCAGTTGTGCCTACTTCAAAGAGTAAGCATTGAAATTGTTTATGAAATTAATGAAGGATATCAAAAGCAGTGACATAGTTTAATCTACATAAATCATAACAGCTAAGTATGTTAGGATAGTTTACATTAGTTACTCAAAACAGATTAATTTACCATTCACACCTAGTTGTCATTGAATAAGTGAGGTCTGCTAGTGTTGTGGTAGATGTAATGATTAGCTGGTTTTGGGTGATCATGACCTCTTTGTGCTAACTCCTCTTTTGTGGGTTGACTGAGGCTTGGGAAATAGGCGCAATTTCACCACCGGTTTTCCTGATAAAATTAGTCAAATAATCTTAAGTTTTATGAAATTACATGTTGCAGTTAATAGTTCAATATTGTAGTTCAAAAGGAACAGTTTGAACTAGCTATATTATTTCCTGGGGTAAAACATATTTCTAAAGATTTGTTGAATGTAGCTAATAGTTGAATAAATTTAGCTCAGAAAAAAA
>WLWI01004382.1_pt1 | contig 11955 bp, 5 predicted proteins | sample 6701501 | NCBI WGS metagenome assembly WLWI01 (sample SAMN12718690, study PRJNA515312) | sponge metagenome | isolation source: marine sponge | host: Mycale hentscheli | place: New Zealand: South Island, Marlborough, Capsize Point | collected 2014-11-01
CAGCAAGGGAAGAGGCATGTGGTGGAGTGGCGGGGGGGGGGGGGGGTTGGGTGGGGGGGGGGGGGGGGGGGGGGGGGGGGGGGGGGGGGGGGGGGGGGGGGGGGGGAGCAAGGGAATGCATCTACCATGTGCACACACACACACACACACAAATACACACAAACTTCCTACAAACTGAATCCAGAACACAGCTGGTTTTGACAATATTCAATGAAGTGAGAGTTACCAAAAGCATGGATTAGTAATGTCGGATAGCCAATATATACTTAATACACGCGGCCCTTTGCAATACAGTACCACATGCAGCTCATTTTCATTCCTAAGCATAAAATTTAGGCCGACAAAACCGATCCAGCAGTGTAAAGGAGTATGGAATCGCAACTTGTGTGGTTCTATAATACTACTACTGGCCACGTCATTATCATATCTTGTATTTCATTGCCCGTTGCTTGACTCCTCCCCCAGAGCAGGTATGACTCTATGGGGCGAGCTGTCACCCATTCCTCTCATAGCTGACTCAATCAATGACTCTCACTGCAGCCATGTGCTCACTAGTTGTTACAAGCTGTATCGATAATAATCATGTGTGGGTATGTGTGTGTGGACATGTGTATGTAAGTATATGTGTGTGTGAATGTGCGTATGTGTGTGCGTGGTCCATGCATGTTTTATCTATGATTGGTCTAACTTCTGTACACTACTTCTTGACACCACACTGGCAAAATGAAGTCAACTCAAGCCCACAAATTTCTATGAGAAATTCCATAACAAGAATCCTGTCTACTGTGATCCTTGCAGTATTAAGAGCCAGTGGTCATCCTTCCTCGTTAAATTGGATACTACTTACTCTAATTGCGAAAATACCAAAAGTAAAAAAAAGTTCATCTTTGCCATTAAATTACTAAACATGCTCTGCTGACAGCAGTCACCTTCAACACTACGTACATAATTAAAACATGTGAATTTCAAATTGTCACTATGCACTGCAGCGAAACTGGCGACCTCTAATGGTGTCCACTCTACTTACAGGGCTAGACACTGTCAAAGCTGTTTTTACAAGAAGGAATGCAGCAATAAAAGTTCATCACGATCGATAGGATTCTTAGACCAATGTCATCATGTTGATAATTAAGACAACTCTCATCCAATCTGTGTACCGGGTACAAGGCGTGAAGTTAAAGTTAGACATGAGAATTACATATTGATTCTCAACGTACAAGAAGTCCGTATACCCCCCTCCTCCAGTGAGACAAGTCATCAGATGGTGTTGTACCATCTAGCCACTGAGACTAGTGAAGATCTAGGAGGAGCCAGTGTTTAATCAAGCAATATACACACAAACTTACAAGGCTTGTACATACAAGACTTGATTCCAGTATTCTTTGAAGCAATGTGTATGCCAGCTTATCACAAAGGGCTATTGAAATATCACTAGAAGTGAAGCAATTCATAGGTTAGAATGTTTGCTAAGGAGTTGATTTATGTCTAGTTGAGCATGGAATGTGACTTCAAACTTCAGTACTTAACTCTGTAAAGTTGTAAAACTAAACTGTACAAATGCTATTTGCACTAGTTTATTCTACATAAGTCTGCAATATTATACATGTTAGAGAATTCACAATTTGGTACTACTATTTATAGTGGGAGGGGATTACAACAAAACCTTAGTGCATCACAATTAATTAACTGCTACAGCACCCCACCACCCTTCATCATCGTACCATACATTTCTATCTCTTCCTTACCCCATTGCACTTTGTACAAATTAAGTCCTGTAATATGTACGCGAGAGATCTCCTATTGACTGCATCCACCAGACTCTGTTCTATGACTTCCATACTGTATGGATTCCTACACTGAGAGCAGCACCAACGCAACCTGCACGAGAATGGAGTGAGGAAAGGCAGTATTGGAATTAGAGTATTGGAATTAGAGTATTGGAATTAGAATCACAAAAAGAGCAAGGAAATACAAAAAAAATGTTATAAATGAGAAAGAGAGGATAAATGAATGAACATTTTATTTAATATGTAACAAGAGTATTAAATAATATTTCATTGATTAAAAATTCATGAAACCTTTATTTAACAAATGAAGCAAGAAGACAAACTCACTCTACATTTCCCATTTTCAAGCCAGGCACAATTTCCACGGAAACAGCACCCATGTTGTTGCTGGCGTGCACACACACGTGTAACACACACTTTGCTTACCTTTGACTGGGCTCATCATAGACGCAGAAGGAATCTCGGCACAGATCCAAGTCCCGACAATTATTGCAAACTTCACATATGACCTGGGGGGTAATAGAGACAGACTTGTTTACAGCAAGGAAATAAACAGTTAGATAATTTATCAGCTGAGTGAGAGAGAGAGACCATGTTAATAGAGCTAAAGGAACATTGGGATTTTTCAGGGAGCCCAATCAACTATTTAAGAAAGGGTACAACCACAGCAGTATAAAGTCTGGCACTTTAAGAGTCATGCTGCAAAATAGGTAAATGAGCACTGAGATTATAGTCTATTTTCTAATTTTTTACCAACCAAATCAATAAATCAAATAAATAATAATAATAACAAAGAATAAATGAATGAATAAATATACAAGTAGATAGACAAACAAACAAACGAACAAACAAATAATTAAATAAGTAAATAAAATAAATAAATAATAAATTAATAAATACTCATTATTCATCCACAATGCTATGTATTTCTCCTATTTAGTTAATTTGTGATAAGACTATGTTTGAGCACAGTCATAATTATGTCCATCTACTTCAGGGTAATTAACACAGGGGTACATATAATTACCTCTGGCAAGATGAAAGTCCTACAAGGATCTTGGAACAAAGCTTCCAGAGAAAACTCACGCACACCAATCAACTTGAGCAGGTCACGCCTACACAAATCACACAGATTAACAAGCCACACCCATTATGATCAAAGGACACAGACCGAAAATAATAACAATTTACCAACTCAAGTAAATTTTACTGTTTGCGGATATGCATAACTTATTATCACTAAATATTGTTGCGCAGGCTTAACAACAATGACAAACAAGCCAACAAGCAAACAAACAAACAAGATGACTTCTCACCCAAAATTGTATTAAAACAGATAATTTGTCACAGAATGCGGTAACTTTGACATGAAAACAGTTGAATCGGTGTTTGTTAGATTAGAATTCCAATAATTCTTGTATAGCTTTAACAAATATCTAACACACCACCAACTAATAATTTCTTTAACACTATCTACTGTATCCCATGGAAACTAGCTGAAGAGAACAGGAATGCTGTGATACGTATAGTAACTTACTACTGGTGTTAATTTAACAATCATAGACTAATAATCATCATCATGACTAAAATATGTGTGTAATATGAACATAGAAGCTAACTATAAAGAGCAAGGGAAAATATGCGTGCGTCAAACACTGTATATCTAATATTCTAACTGGAACAGAACCGTAATTAAGGGTGGTATGTTACTGACCTCAGTTTGGTGACTTGATGTCTAGTGGAGCTGTCAAGAGACAAGACTTGGCATATGGTCTTGACCAGCTCCAGTGCTGGGTTGGTGAGGGATAAGTGAGAGCCTGGTAGAGAGGGAAACATACCTTCCTCTTCATCGTGACCTGGCCTCACCGTGCCGAGACTGTCGTGGACACTTTGAACCATACTGTGCATGTGTGTGTGTGTGTGTGTGTGTGTGTGTGTGTGTACATGTTTAAGGGAGGTAAATAATCCTCATGCATAAATATTATATACTATTTAATTCAAAGAATTTAAAAGTGCAGGTTTACATGTGAGTAGTATGCTCTGAAACTTTGAAGCACGGTTCTATCTAGAAAAGGGGCAGGAAAGTTTGGCAAGTCCACCGTTTCTATATATTTTAAGGTACAAAGCAAAAATAATTTTCTCTTCAAAAATGAAACAATTTTGAGCTAATGCTGTTATTTTGGGCTCAGCTTAATAGTATTCTGTACATAGCAAGTAAATATTAGGGGGGAGGGGAACTGGGAAATTTGAGGTCCCCCCACTAGATAGAACCCTGTGAAGTAGTAGTAGTAATTAAAATGTGAACGGAAGAAGCTATTGTGCCCAAAGAATTAGTAATGAATCATTTGAATGGACTTCACACTGAGGCCTAGCTTGGTAAGATCACTACTATTCAAGACCTTGAATTTAACTTCAAAAACTCAATTAGATCAAAGCTCAAGATGTGCAACGGATTGCTCTAATAATAATAGAATTTAAGTTCACACCAAATATACATGCACATATTATGCACGCACGCACGTAAACATCACACATACTGTCACCAGACTGTGGGGGAGATGTGCTCATTGAACTTGAGCTGTAGGGGGTCCTCCACCCCATCATCAAGTCAAACTTGTTTATGCATCAGTCTGGCTAACTTGACCTCTCACTGAACCCACTGCACTGGGCATGTCTGACAGACAACAAAGCTAGTCCAAGTATGGGGTGACAGAGGGCGGAGAATGGGGTGTGGCAGGGAAACCAGTGAGATCACATGCTCTTCGTGAGTAGCAACATATAACTTGTGTGAGTGGAGAATGTATTAGTTGACATACATGTAACAGCAATAACAAAAATAATACATTTTTAACAGCAAAAAATAATAACAAGTAAAAAATAAAAAAAACTACAAAAAAACAACAACAACAGCAACAATCACCAATAAGCACACATGACTTACCGTAGAAGTTGCTCTGACACTTCCTTTTCTATTCTTTCTTGAACAAAAGTGACCAGACTGGCGGCCAGAGCAGAGTCAGAGCACATCTGCGTCTGGCTGGTGTTCACTCGCCGTCTCACTGGGGTGGAGCCAGGGGTGTGGCCTAGACGTTCCTGCCTAGCATGCTCATAGAGTGCTCGGATATGTCCACCAATTATGACCTGCACAGAGAGAGAGAAACATTGTGTTAAACATTTTTAAAATACCGGTTCAGAGTTCAATCATGGACTTTCCACACGGCTAAACCTGACAACTATGTGAGTGCTCTACTTATTCTCTCTCTCACTCTCTCCCCCTTTCTGTTTCCCTTCACCCAAAAGACGTATTCTTTGTATGATAATTTTAAACTATATTTTAGCAGCAAACAGTACAGCACAAATAATAACATTCAGGTTGTGATATAATAAATCTGAAAATTTTAGGTCAAGAAAATGTCGGCCATTTCAACACCTTCCAATATAAAATAAGTGAATTACATGACACAAGTTTGGAATATTACACAGTATAAATACAACCAAACCAACAACAAGTAATATCATGCTTCAGTTCAATGCCCTTCCTGGTCTCATTCTCTAGTTGACCACTTCACAAGCCATGTGTGATAGAGATCCACTATTAGAGCAACAATTAGACTTCCTCTCTCAACTTTGACAAAACGTCCTAACATGTGATCTGACATGTGCTGTGTGGTCATCTGACGTTGACCAGTTTTGATCTGATAACCAGATATACAGATTCTGATTCCAACAGATCCAATTATTCTAATATTTTTTTTACAAAGCCACAAACATGGAGGCTGTGTATAAGAAATGAAGGCAAGTGATATGTCTAGGAAGTTATTGCATTAACATATGCAGAGGCTGGGTGTAGCTGTCACTGTTAACACAGTCAAAACAAAACAAAACAAAAAACAGTGATATTTTAGAACAAAACATACCCAATTAAAGCCCAGGTATACCCCATAATTCCAGTCTCCATCACTCCCCCGTGTTCAGCAATGTTTTTGGTCTTCACCTACTGGTTCTACGTTGTATCAGTACAAGTGCTAGTATTCCTATCAAGTGACACTGCCCTCCTGCTACACAATGACTTCAATACTGCACCACGTCCAACACCGGCCAAGACTCAGGGAATATGGAATGTCTTCCTTTATTCTCTTGGCTGGCTCTCGGGAGCGAGCGTGGACCAATGAGACTGTCTGGCACTGCAGAGATACAACAAGAACTTTCTTAATCTCATCAAGTTGCTTTCAGCTGTACGTCAGATATTTGATTACAGATAGTTTGATGTCGCTGCTTCTAGTGTGTACATACATACGTACGTAGGTCTACGCTTATCCAGCTCCGCTCCTGGAATTCGCTAGAAAGTTGGCTTATGATGTTGAGGAATCCAACATTGTTTGAGAGCTCCTGAAATTGTTTTCAATCTATAATGGACCAAGCTGGTCAGTGATAGCTTTATTTCCTCTGATGTATATACTGTAGAGAGGTAGATGAAAGGGACACACCCACCTGTGTGTGTGTGCATGTCAATGCCATGTGTGTGTGCACATGTATTCCTATTAGAAATGAGTTCCCACACGTGCTGATATTATGATTATTATTATGATAATGATGATGATGACTATTATGACTATGTATGTCAATCCTGGTTACCTTTCCTCCCTCAGCAGCTAATATTAAAAAACTAAACCAGAATTTCAAGCATTTTTACACGGCAGCCTCCAGTGGTATTCTCATGTAAGTACACATTTACATTGTTCTTGGTACAGATACATACATTTCAGAGAGTGTCTCCACACTATGCACTTTCCCAGGGCCTGCCCCAGGGAACAGTGCTTGGTCTGACCAATACCAAGGTTACGGGTGTTCATTATGGGATGGTCCCATGAGGAACATGTACTTGTACATACTATGTAGCAAATCCTCCTCGGCCAGAGACAGACCCATTAAGTGTTTGCCCCTTCAATTCACAGCAATCTTTCTCTCACTTTCCATGACCATGTCTTTTCAATGCATCAGTGTAAGAAGTCAGTTTGCCAGGTTTGACTTTTTATTTTTTATTAGCATAAAAATATGGCCTAGCAAACAGTTTAACTCAAACATTTGGAGGTTAATTTTCCAATATTAATTAACCATCACATGAGCACCATGACAAAAACCACTTTAAACCAGTACCGAACACCTGGACTGAAGAATGAACATACACAAGTTAACACTCCAAGAAGTACAACATCTACCAGCTTAGGCTGACAACTAAGCACCAACTGAAGAATTCATTAGTACCAAGCCTAATTGAACTTTGCTCTTTGGCAGTTAACCAGTTTGTAGCTCTTATTGGCCGTATTTTTTACGAGTACCACCTTCCATTTAATTAACACACTAACATTCCAGCCTAACTAGGCATTTCAGCTACTCAGGACTTCAGCCGGACTCTCCTGTGCCAATATCCTGGTACTCATCAACAGTCAATTTAGCAGATTCTGGAAAAGGAAGCAGCATCAGTTCAAGTTCCTGGTGACTTCACTCAAAGAGACAGACAATTGTCTATACTAGGCAACTGTTGGTCTACCTGACTACGTGTATTTAGGGCACTGATTGTCCTGCTAAACTCATCCATATTAGACAGTGTTTCATATAATTCCATTATTACTACTCCTTCATTTAGTTATTTGATAGTGCTATTGTAATATTATAGAATGCATTTGTGTGGTTAATAAGTAAATTAATGTATTTATTTTTTAAACACATAGATATATTAAAAAGCCGTAGCCTATGTCAAGAAAATAAAATATTATAAAATAAACACCAGTATTTCAAATTCTACTGTGATAGCTAGCCATAAGTCACCATTGCCCAATCATCCCACCACATACTATACCTGGAAGCATCCTCTACATGAGCTCTCTTCTGGGAGATACTTGCTGATATGCCAGTTCATTTCCACTTCTCTCGTGTCCTCGTCACTGCCTGCAGGTATCTCGTCTCTGTTGGCGCTGTGGAAACTGATATCTCCCCAGGTTTCATCTAAGGCTCCACCCCCTTGCCCCTCCCCCTCCATAGGAGCTGATTCCTCTTGGTCGCTGTGGTTTCCGTTGTCATCCTGTCTCTCTGCTCCTTCTTCTCTGTCATCTGCTTCATCATCTTCATCCCCTCCTCGCAGAGATCTAGGGAGAGGGACTGATATTCCTCCATAGTTTGCCTGTAGAAGAAACAAAGTTTACTAAGTACACAGCAGCAGCTAGGTGACTGACTTCCCATAAGTTATGCTTAAAAAGGTTTTTTTAAACCAATTAGCAAGACACTCCACCGCAGCCAGGTGTGCTATCCAGCGTTCATTGCACTAGAATTCTTAGTAATTACAGTAGCACTACAGTAGCACAAGTTCTAAATTGCTGTATTATCATCGCTCTAATTGATCCTACAAGAATCAATTATGCCATTAAAAAATGACAGAGTTATTATATCATGCAATTACACACTTTAATGATTCTATATCTAGACACAGCACTTCTCAGGCATAATAATTAATTTATAATTAGTTGCCCAATATTCGCCGCTTGCTCACATTCAAGTGTAAAGTCAGATATTTCCAGGCTACGTACGTACCATAAGAATTGTTACCAACTCAATAAAAACATGCACTGATATACATTTTCAACGCGAAACTTCACTTCTTTTAACTCTGTTAACTTCCCTGAGCATAAAGCGAACTACACTGCTGGCTGCAAGAAATTATTTGCTCACGTGATTGTGACGTGCGCTAGGGGGCATTGCCCATAAAAATTAGCCTGAAATTAAAAAAAGTAGCACAATAAAAGGTCTTAAATCTTCGTCCTGAGAAAGTTCATACCTAAATCAACTGTTAATTGTCAGTTAATTGTCAGTTATCTCCAAAATCAGAGCGGGACAGACAAACAGACAGACAAACAGACAGACAAACAGACAAACAAACAGACAAACAAACAGACAGGACGACTACTACAACCCTCTTGCGTATGTGCACTGAGAGATAATCAGAAAAACTATAAGGAGTGACACCGTATGGAGCTAGTCCTGTAAGGTCAGTGCTAGGCCACACACAATGAAGTCAGTCGGTATAAACAAGAGATCACATTTCACTAAGTGTCAATTTAAGATAATGAGATTAGTCTTATATGTAGGAGGGGATATCAGTACTCTGATGTAGGATTTCCATGTGTTACCATAGCAATGTACTGACCCAATTCCCTACTCGGCTTGTATTCCGTGTCCTATGAAGGCATAAAAGTCAAAGGTCTAAAAAATTTAAAATCAAATTCAAAATGCAGGTGGTCATCCTGAGCAGGATGTATGTACATGTATGCACACACGAGTACAATTAGGTTGTTGTAAAGATCAACTTCACTTGAGAATCCTGTAGTACAGAATCTTCACTATTTAATCCAAATTATTCACCAGAAGATCATAAAACACGATCTCACAAGCCTGCTGCCCTTCCAAGAATTGGGTAGGTGGTTGCCAGGAAATAAATGATGGAGTGGTACAGGAGAGCATAATCACTGAAAGAGAAAGCTTGAGACTTTCTGCAGTGAGTTTGACCCTATATCTAGTTTTCTGTACTGGGAGTTCCAAGAACTAATTTTCTAGGTCTACTAAGAAATGCGTGAATAAAATACAACCTATTTTTTACCAGACGTATTCTGGATCAATTTTATTCTCAATCCGATTGTCATCCAATTTTCCTGTTTCTACATGTAAATGAACACTCTTTCCTATTCCATTCCTCTTTCTTACTTTCACCCACTACTCACTATAGATGCCCTGAACATATTTTTACTTACTGTAAAGACTTAAACTCATTGCTTCACCTTCACATTGAAATAAACTGAAGTGACTTTAACATGTTACAAAGCAGAGTGACAAAAATAACAACTCTCGCACACACCAGGGTGGACTATTAATAACAACTCTCACACACGCCAGGGTGGACTATTAATAACAACTCTCACACACGCCAGGATGGACTATTAAAGAGAATAGAAGAGAGAATACACTCGAACCTCTCTCATCTGTTCTTCTAAGTTACGGACACCTCTGTCTACCGGACAAATCAATAATAAGCTACCAATACAAAAAATCAATGAATAAAATTTGTAAATTTTTTCACAAGTCACTTTGAGAATTCGATTGCGGTGTTGAAGAGATAGAACATGGAAATCAAGAGGCAGTTAGTGCATCTACTGCTTGTTCTTCATAGAACTTGTTGACAGGCGGCATCACTGCTAGTTCAGTGGGCCCACTAGTTCTTCTAGAACTTAGAGAGGATGGAAGAAAGGTCGCGGCACTTAAACGCAAGCATAGCATTTTAACTCTAGCAAGAAAGCTGGAGATAATGATAGTGGAAATTAAGAAAGGAAAGTTAGTGAGGTTAGACTCTGGACAGTTCTTAAGCTACAGCGAATGATATTTGAATGCGTATTTCTGAGTTACGGACATTTCTTAGTTATGGACACCCCTTGGTCCCACACTGTCCGGATAAGAGAGGTTCGAGTGTAGACTGTAATCCACTAAAATCACTGATATCTTACGATATTGACAGTGATTGCAATTAAGAAATTTCTGCAACTTCTGAGTCAGACATAGATGTGTCTAACATCTGTGTATAGCACTATGACTGTATTGACCATGATATTTTGAAAAAGCTTTGGATGGGTAAGGGATAGAACTCGCACTAACTGTCCTCACCTGATCCATCCACAAGAGGTACTCCCAGCAGTAGCCTGGCTCCAGGTTTAGAGTGTGGAAGAGCTCCCGAGACTTGATGCTGCGCAAGATGAAGGTGATGTAGGAACTGGCGTCCGACAGCGTCTTCTTCTGAGTGCACACCACTATCTTGCTGAAGTCGGCATAGACTATGGTGGAGCCGAGTCTCTTGAACTCTCCAATCAGCTGCATGAACAGCTTCTTCATGAGCTTGTGGATCATTCGGCAAAGGGCCGGCTCATACAGTAGGGAACTGGTGGAGTGGATCCAACTATAGGGTTAAAAACATAAGGCATGTATAAGTATGTATGTATATCCTCTGAGTGTGTATGTATGTATGGTGTGTGTGCGTGCGTGTGTGTGGTGATTGGGGAGGGAGGGGGGCTTATTATCCTTTAAATAATCTGCAACGTGGTATAAAGATGACCACACTTTCTACTGCAATGAATAATGGCCTAACATTCAAACTAATAGTTAGTATATATCCAGTTGACAGAGTCCATTAGTAGCCCGTGCATCACCAGCATAAATATCTGACATACCAGTGAATGATCAAAGACCTGACCAGCAACGAAAGAGAGAGAGGACGATATCGCCAGAGTAACAGTTCCTAAAGATTACGCGAACTCTATTGAGTCCCTAAATTAAACTGTGCTGGCCTGACCATGACATTTCCCCGCAAATGGAAAACCCTTGCTGGACAAAAGAGGATAACCACATTCCAAGGATGCTGCTGAAATGAACCCAATACATTTCTACTGTAAGAACACAAGAAATACATCCAGTGCTCCTTCTAATTGGATTAGCTGTGACCCTCCACCCAGCCAGTGGGTGCCAACCTACGAGAGATATGCGCTCCAACCTGTATGCCAATATTAGCACAAACAATTATTTAACACCTTATTTTGGCAATCTGTCAGGAGGCAACAGAAATTGGCATAAAGAATTGTGATACTGAAACCTTAAAGGAGGAGGACATTCAAAGTTTAGAGTTTGAAAACACAAGTTTGACGGGGGCAGAGTGATCTCAGATTAAGATGGTAATACAGCAAAAGCAATTGATGTTAACGGTAGCCAAATCTTAATAGATCACACAATTCACACGCCACTATACGTGGGTTGGATGCTTTGGTGAAGAATATTTTGATGTCATTGTGTCAAGTAAATAAGTAAACAAGTTCTGACTCAGCGAACACCTGGAGAGCTTGGTGAAAACATCACATTAGGGTCAGAATGTCCATAACGTAAGATAGTACATTGTCATGGTACTACTGTGTTCTATTGATTTATTTATGTAGCTATTAGGGTAATAGCAGTTGTCAGTGTTTCATCCAGACATTCTTGCAAGGGGGGGCAAAATAGAGTTTTGAAAATGTAAGGGGGGGCGGGCGGCACTGGTCACCATGGGAGTGAAATAGAATTATTGGAAGGCCTATGTCCTACA
>WLWI01004383.1_pt1 | contig 11953 bp, 8 predicted proteins | sample 6701501 | NCBI WGS metagenome assembly WLWI01 (sample SAMN12718690, study PRJNA515312) | sponge metagenome | isolation source: marine sponge | host: Mycale hentscheli | place: New Zealand: South Island, Marlborough, Capsize Point | collected 2014-11-01
TATTGAACATATAAGCCATGTCAATGACTTCTACAGTATTGAACATATAAGCCATGTCAATGACTTCTACAGTATTGAACATATAAGCCATGTCAATGACTTCTACAGTATTGAACATATAAGCCATCAATGACTTCTACAGTATTGAACATATAAGCCATGTTAATGACTTCTACAACATTGAACATATAAGCCATGTCAATGACTTCTACAGTATTGAACATATAAGCCATCAATGACTTCTACAGTATTGAACATATAAGCCATCAATGACTTCTACAGTATTGAACATATAAGCCATGTTAATGACTTCTACAACATTGAACATCTTGGCTTGTGTAAAGATTAAGTATTTTGGAAGTTGTAAGAACTCCGTCAACTCCATGGAAGAGAAGAAGCCTGTTAAGTTTGACTTTATAGTTGGGTCTCATTATGTACAACTATGTCCTCTGGCTAGCCAAACCTACATGCACACTTGGAAAAGTGCTTTCTTGATAACATATCTTTATGTTTAAATTATAAAGTAGTTTATAATATTTAGTGACTGTGTTTTCTGAAGAAATAATAAGTTATTATGAAATGATATGCAATAATATAATATTTTAGTATTCTTGGAGGGTCCAAATTAATCTGTCAAAATATTATAACACATTTGCTGAAAAAACAACAAGTTACACTTTGTCACTGACTTCTACAGAGTTGAACAGCTTGATTTGTAAAAGTTGAAACCATTTTGTTTTGAAAGCTCCACCCACCTTATGGATCAGGTGTGGGGATGTTCAGTTAGGTTTAACAGGTGGATCTTGTTATGTACAACTATATCCTGTGGCTAGCCAAACATACATGGTCACTTGGAAATGATGTTGTTTTTCTTTTGCAGGATTTCTCTTTGTGTATTTTATTTATATCAAGTAGTTGATAAAGTTTGGTGGCTGTGGTTAATGAAAGCAATCAAGTATGAGCTAACATGCATTCCAAGTGTGTATGATAACGAGACCAACTATAAACCTAACTGAACAGGCCACGCCTCATCCATAGAGTGAGTTGAGCTTTCAAAATTTCAGAAGAGTTTTAACTTAACAAATCAAGTTGGTTTACTTCTGTAAAATATTGACTAGGTGCATTTTCTTTTTGTGGAGCTGGTGTGTCTTAATATATTGACGGATTAATTCAGACGCTCCAAGAATACTAAAAATATTATAACATATTATCTAACAATTGCTTTATTCATAACACACAGTCACCAGATTTTAAAAACCTTATTTTATTTTTACCATACAAAGACGTTTGTTTTGGTACCTTTTGCATCAAAAGTTAATATAACATCAGATAGATCATAAATAGGCCAACATTTTGATACTGAAGTTAGTAGTCAGAGACAAAATATGAATTGAGTTACATTATTTTTCAATTATAATAATTTCATAATTTACTGGACTATCAATCTTTCTCATCATCATCATGAGACATGTTCATGCAACCAGTTTCCTTGCTGTTGCCACAAATAGAAGTGCATTCAATGTTGCACTTCTTGCATGAGCATCTCAGAGTAGTATATTCAATATGACAATTACATCTGCAGAAAGTGTTAGGCAGGAAGTAGAGATGTTTGAAGTAGCACAAACACCTTTTTACACTCCTGCCATCCCCAGTCAGCTGGACGAAGTCCACCAGCAGATTATTTCCATTCCCTAACTTGAAGGTACACATGAAGGCCATAATCCTTTGTTGCTACTGAGTTGGTGGCAAGGACTGTGGTTTACATAAGATGTTTTGAAGCCACCATTTTACAGAATTGACTATGTCAGAGGAAATCCAATGTGTCCATGACTTTTCCAATGTACACTATCTATTGCATTTTCTGCTGTATCATCACTTTGCATGACACGGAATTAGAATTGAAGGCCTTTGCTCGCTCATGAACATACTGCTTGCTTTAATCCCATTCAAGAAATGTACGTATGAAGAGGATGTTGCCGTAAATGTCTTGACCAAGCCTTTCTTTGGTGGCCTTGATATTCCATATGTGAAAATTTTTAGAGTTCTTCATAGACTCAGGACGAAAGAAGAGGTCATGAGACTCAAGCTTTGCATGATAGCAGAGCAAGACAGGGGTTAGTGTCGTCACCAACTAGGAGAGTGTTGCTGGTAGCAATACAGTGAACAGCCCTCTTGACCGACAAAAGATAAGCATCTCCTGATTGCACGCAAGTCTTGCAGTCATTCTTCCTACTGTCTACTTAAAATGAAAAGGAACCACTTCTTAATGTTGGTCATTAAAAGTACTCCATGTTAGCCTTCTTAAAGTCAGGTCAGCAGTGGGTGTAAACTTCATGGGCTATTTCAATAGTTTTATTGTAATTCAAGCTTTCATGTGGCAACAAGCTTTTTTTTACTCCTAATGTCATGATTAATGTCATTTTTCCTGGTATTTGACAACTTCCAAAAATGCTTCTCAAGTCATTATGAGGACACTAAGCCATGACATTGTGGAATCTTTTTGCTATGAATTGAGATAAGTGGGGTAGGAATAGGGAGGAGGGGGGTGGGTGACTGAAGTTATCCAACTTAGAAGTTTATGAAGAAGACGTGGCCTGTTCTGTTTTGCTTTATGGTTGCATCTCGTTATGTACAACTTTATGCTGTAGCTACCAAGTGTTTGTGCACACTAAGAAATGATGTTCTTTGCAAAATGTTCCTGTACTCAGAATATAAAGCAGCTAATAAAGTTTATTGACCGTGTCTGATGAAAACAAGCTAGTATGAGTTAATATGCGATAATAATTTGAAATAGTCGTGGACTGTCCGAACTAATTACTTTCCCCTCCCCCTAAAAAGAATAAAATAAAGGGGAAAAAACTCATTTCTTGTGATTCATTCACCGTAATAACTGTGAGTGGGAAATGTTACACTTTCATTGCCTTTAAATTCTGTTAAATGCAGAGTTGATGTCCAATTGTGTAGAACTTTAGTACACAGCAGTTTCACTATTCAAGCTTGTATCTACTCTTATGATGTCACATACATCTGTTGGGAAAACGCATATTCCATATGAAACCATATTTCAAAGAACTCGTGGTTTGCCACAGACCATTGACATGTAAAATAAGTCTGAAAAGGTTTTTCAATTGCTGCTAATTGGGCATTTGGTGTTTTTTTTTTTTTAGTTTCCATTATCTCTATTGATAAAGTTGGTTGTTTTCAAAAACTCCAGGTCACTATCGCCACTCAGAAGAATTAAATTTGTATTGTTGTCTTGATTTTCAATAATATAGCTATTACTACAGTGTTATATCAGGTTGTGCAGCAGAATACTTCGAAATTTTTTCATTGGAACATGTTATCTTTTCTGATACATTCAGTCATCACAGAGCAAAAACTGTCCAATCAGTTTTTCTTGTTTTCTCATGTACTAATTTTTCGTCCAAGACTGCAATGGTGGGGGGGGTGGGGGGGGGGGGGGGGGGGGGGGGGGGGGGGGTCAACTGGGTAGATGTGAGAGCTAATTAGGAGGCAGAGGACTTGTAGATGAGATAGCTGGCTTGTAGTTTTTGAAGGTGTAGTGGTGGTCAAACTCCAGTGTGGCAAAGCGGCGTGGAGGGTCTGGGGACATAGTCATACCAAATTTGTTCTGGAGGAATGTGGAAGTGGTGAATGTCCCACCTCCCTTATACCCGAATTTCTATTGCAAATTAGCCATGACTGCAAAACCTAGCGTTGAAAGGGTGGCTGACACATACGGGAATTGCTATTTGTGGTTGAGGAGGGCTATTCCCAGTAATTTGCTAACGGTAATTGACCACTGCAATATATGTGCAGCCGAACAAGTTAGGTATGGCTAAGTCCCCAGACCCATTCCTAGCGTAGCGGTTCGGTAAAGGGTCTGGCTATGCCAGACTAGTCAAACTCCTGGTCATTACTGCAATAGATGTCACTGATAAGACCATGGGCATGTGCAGTGTAAGGGAGGAGACGCATAGCAATTGATGTCACTGATAAGACTATGGGCATGTGCAGTGTAAGGGAGGAGACACATAGCAATAGATGCCACATGGGCATGTGCAGTGAAGGGAGGAGACGCATAGCAATTGATGTCACTGATAAGACCATGGGCATGTGCAGTGAAGGGAGGAGACGCATAGCAATTGATGTCACTGATAAGACCATGGGCATGTGCAGTGTAAGGGAGGAGACACATAGCAATTGATGTCACTGATAAGACCATGGGCATGTGCAGTGAAGGGAGGAGACACATAGCAATAGATGCCACATGGGCATGTGCAGTGAAGGGAGGAGACGCATAGCAATTGATGTCACTGATAAGACTATGGGCATGTGCAGTGAAGGGAGGAGACGCATAGCAATAGATGCCACATGGGCATGGGCATGTGCAGTGTAAGGGAGGAGACACGTAGCAATTGGCTAGCGAGATAAACCAGATATGGTAGGTGTGTGATTAAAACACTGACATCATGTGATAACAGTATTACATAATTACTTACTGCTCATTATCAATTCTCTGCCTTCTCCAGAATCCCATGCATATATACAGTGAAATCTCTACATGTGACAAGGGTTTGACCCTTGTAGAGAGTTCAGTGCATCAGATTATCTATTGCGGTAAATAATTTTGTTCTACTACCAATGTCTGTTGTTGTTGAGTCAGATGGTTTGTCAGAGTTCCTTTGCAGAGAGGTTCAACTGTACTTGGAGGCTGCCATTCTTTATAAACGTTCAGATTAACTCATTTATTTTTAGTACACACATACCATAGCAACTTCTTGTTCCAAAAGTACAAAGGACTTACTATAAATTATAAATTTCATAAATGAAAGAATAATGAAAGGAATGGAAAAAGGTGAAATAAATATTGGAATTAAAAATAATTGAAAACATAAATTTAACAGACAGAAAAGTCCCAGAGTTTGACTGTTTTATCATAAGATCCCGACACAATGACTTCATCGTTGAATTGGAGGCAGGTCACGCCATCTGTGTGGGACTTCAGAGTGAGCAGTCTATTCCCAGTGTGCACATTCCACACCTGACATCATCACAACAAAAACAACATGATCATTAGCTACATACGTGTGCAAAACACCTCACTCCAGCACACAATGGTATATCCTGTATTTGCTATATATCATCCATGGAAATGAAAAGCACAGACCCCTAAACCAACATACCTTTAACGTCTTGTCATCAGCAGCACTGATTATTTTCCAACTATCAGCTTGCAAATGTCTATACGCCACACATACATGGACTAAATGATACATATAGTCACTACTCTAATCAGTTCACTTGTGTTTTTCACAAAAGGACCACACACACACACACAACAAACACACATATATAAGAAACAGAGCCTAGGAAACGTGAAACTAGTACTATAGTTAGTTGAATGTTTTTTTTTATCAACCAAATGAATGAAAACTTGCCTCACAACCCCTGTATGGCCTTCAGATTTAATCCAGTCAATACAACGAATACACTATTAACACAATATCAGCACATAATAACACAACAAAAAACATTAAAACCAAAAATATTATAACTACATAGGTACAAAAACCAGCTGGTAAAGGATAGCTACCAGGGTTTCATACAGAGGTAGGGGCCTGGGATCCCCCTCCCTCCCCAGAATTTCATGAAATAAATTAATAATATTTACTACTTTAATGGTATTCTGTGGTTATGATTTATAATGGTATTCTTGTTTGTATTATATCTAATATTTGGTGAAAGTTCACTTCAGTTAATTGAGGTCCTTCAATTGCAATACGCATAAGTCTTCCAAGATTGATGTCACTAATTCTAGACCTGAGAAGATTTTTACTCAAATGGGTGTGGTTTCAGAAGGAAAAAAGTGGGTGTGGTCAAACACATATTTTGCTACGTGTGCCCCCCTTCCTTCCTAAACTCTTCCCCCCCCCCCCCAGAAAAAATCCTGTATGAAACCCTGGCTACACACTGTTCAAGTATTTTGGTTGCTGTGTTGACTCCTTCTGGTGCATAAGGAACTGCCAATGATACTATTCACCAAATTTGAAGTGGAAGCTAAGATTAATCATGGTCTCATCACCATAATACAATTTTATCAATTTCCATCTCCTTTAAATTAAAATGCACTCATAATTTAATACTTCAAACATAATTTGTACTTCAACTAAATTATCAGACCAAAGCCGACCCGATCCTATTAGAGTGTGCCCCAGAAGAGTCACAAAAACAGAAAATTAATTAATAAAACAAAAACAAACTAGACCCAACACTCACCTCCCCATTCAACATATCCCATATTTTGATGAGCCTATCCAGAGCTCCACTAATTATCCGAGTCTCATCAAAATGAAGACAACTCACTGCAGCTTGATGTCCCTGGATAGTCAACTTACACACACCACTAGGCAAGGACCAAATCTAATAAAATAAACAATAATATACAGCAATCTGCATTATATATACACAATGCATGTATATGTACACAATAAAGCGTATTTACAGGGTTTTTTCAGCTACAAATAATGCAACATAAAAACTTCGAACTAAAACCAAAGCATATTATTTTTAAACCTTAAATAATTGTACAGTAATGAGTTAATACTGCAGCAACTAAAATTCAGTCACTTGTTCAGAGAAGAAAGTGCAAGCTGAAACTTTTGTAGCTGAAATAGAGAGCACTATACACTGTCTGATAAGTCACTTACAGTGTATGGCTAATCCCCAGCATACACCACCCATGTTCTTTCCCAGCTTACAATACAGACATACTTTGATAGTTTTGTCCTTAGATCCTGAGACAACCTTCTCCTCATCAAACTGTAAGCACAAAACAGCATCAGTGTGTCCTCTGCAGAAAAAAGAGACATTAGAATAAATCGTGAACAAATGTATAATTATTCCTGTTGTGCTATCAGTACTTTCTTCCTGGTTCAGATATTGTACTATTCCAGGCAATCAGTAATCTGTTTCTAAAACTTGCACCTTAGCAGCTGCTACATCACTGTCTCTGATATTACTAAATGATGAATAGCCAGTAGCGTTGAAAAGCTGAGTGTAATGTTTACCAGCATACTCGCAGCACGCCCAAGTTGAAGTGCAGCACAATTTTAATGGCACCAAAGTACTCACCGTGTATATGACAATGAAGAGAAGTTGTGCTGCCTTTTAGTAACTCATCATCCGCAATGTGGTGTTAGGAAATAGACAAAGTAAACAAAAAAGTTGGTGTTTAGGCTAACCCCAACACTAGTTGGTCCTTTTTTCTTGCAAGGCTCCAAAACATTGCCAAATGGTTATCAATTTCATACTCTGTCACTCCTAAAAGTGCTACGCTTCATTATGCTCGCTCTCCAATTAAATTGCCACCTCTCGTGTACTATACATATATAAATCAGAACCCCAAACAGAGGAATTGATTAATATATTCATTCTTTCCCACCCACTAAAGAAGCTCTAAATGACTATTAAAAGCAACAACTTCAGGGAAAAACAGTAACATGAGAATCTTAATTTGGAGAGTGGTATCATTAGCTTTAAACAAGATGAGAGACGCACATAATGGCAAGATAAAGGTCATTCACCTCAATGTCTGCTGGCATTGTCCTGTACGAATATCCCACACTTTGAGAGTCTGATCATATGACCCACTGATCACCTTGTCATCATCTGCCTACATACGTACATAACACAAACCACAATAATACTTTAGGACTTGCTTTACTATGCATGAGAGTAAGGTGGAACATGAAAATATACTAAAGGATTAAGCAGTAAAGCAAATGTGCACTTCAAAGCATGCTAAATAACATACATAACTACACCCGTAATTCCAAAAAGCCATTAATGAATGATTGTCAATGTTATTACTCTTACACACACATGTATTTCCATGTGTACATTGCAGCTACGTACTTATGATGATGTCCACCAATTATAAACAAGGGATTGATTGTCTGAGAGTTTAGATTGTACACCAAAAATACACTCAGTGACAGTAACAGCAAGCTAGCAAAGCAAGACACTATCAGAGATGTATGTATAAAGTTGAGCCAATGGGATAAGTACATGTGGCATAATCTAATGAGTTTGACGACCATTGGGTGTAGACTTTCAAGCACACCTTCATTTGAACTTTTGTTCATTCTTTTTCATCACACAATAACAGCCCACAAGTATATACATAGCTCTACTTCTATTCAACGTAGTTAAGATAATTATAATGCTAGTGTAAGCTCTCCCTCTCTTGGAGAGGACAACACAGAAAAATAGCTGTTGTTGCTGCCATTATTATTGTTATTATTATTATTGTATTATTGCTATTACAATCATAACTAGCCAGTTCCCTGCCACACAGTGGTTCTTGATGTAACTTCTGCAAATTGGAAATGCAGTAGCATAAGGTATTTTTTTTATCCATTCTGATTACCTCTACCACTTGGTTTAGCTAGTCATATCATCTTTTCTCTCCTGCTCTCTTTCTTCCTGACCCTTTCCTATCTTCAGCTCTTTCTTCTTGAGTCATGGATTCCCTTCTTCTCCTTTGTCTACCTCTAATTACCTATTTCTCAGTCTCCCTGTCCATCTATCCATGATTATGTACGTAGGCTTTTGCCTTCCCTTTTTGAATGTTTTATCCACTCTCACCATCCTCACTTGCTTTTAGCTACAACAGTCATCATTTCCATAATCGTCTCTACTGAATGTGATGACACTTTACCCATTATATTTGCTGTGACACTCTACTAACTGGCCCAGCTATAGAATTTTTCATGACTACACACGCTGTTGGTGTCACAGTTTCTGACACACAAGTATATTATCATGTAGAGCCAACAAGAGTACTGCTAAAAAAGGTACTCGTTGGATTATTCAGAAAGAAGTAATTGATTGGTCAGTTTTTAGTGTTCTCCCTTGGATATACAATATTTCTAATACTGCATCAATAAAAATATTATCAGATCACTCACTTGTAAACATCTGACAGTGTGCATGTGTCCAACCATGGTAGCTCTGCACGCTGCTCCAACCCAACCCACTTTATCTGTAGCAAGATCCCACACCTACATATTTCACAGTGAATAGTAAAGTTAAGTAAATGGCTACAATGAAGTAGCTGCACAATTTAACTCAATACAAATACAACTAAGTTATTAAACTGATATGTAGATTCAATAAGTGTGATGTATTGGCACACACACACACACACACAAACAAATAGTCCTGTCTTGTACCTGTCTCTAGTTTGAGAGGAATAAAGCATGAACATGAATACCCATTCTAACTAGTCCAAAACTCTGTATACCAACCGCAAAACAAAGATGATAGCCCTTATCATTGGTCCTAACCTCTTGTTTAACATAATTTTCCAGAAAAAAGTAAGAGCATATAAACAAGTATGACTACTACTACTACAACTGAGTTTTCAGTACCTGTGCAATAAATATTATATCATACCAACCTTAATAGTTCTATCTGAAGAGCCACTAACAAGACGATTGCTATGAAGATGCAAGCAACGCACAGTGCCTGAATGACCAGCTAGAGTGAGAGCTGCCCACACAGTGTTGGTCCTTCTGTTCCAGACCTGGAGAAAAACCAATTGTGTAAAGTGCACACGCAACCACTGAGAAAATAATCAATCATCTAACTTTTAAAATGGCCTCCACTACTCTCAGCCTTTAACACCTTGTAATGCTAAAAGTGTAAACCATTGTTCAGAAGCAATATTAGTTTATCAAGTATGTGCTATTATATCCAACATTTCGGGCCAAAAAGTATTACGTGGGGTAACATCTATTTAGATACCATACACTGAAGAACCTGGACACCTAAGCCTGGCTAGTCACAGTCTCCAGAGAAACTCTGTCTTTGATTTCATCATCTTATCTCGTTCTTGAATTCAATTAAAAATACTTCCCTCTCTCTGACAATAGATCTTTCTTTTTTGCTTAAGTTCTTAGAACACAAACAAAACAAAAAAAAAACAGCAGGTAAGGTTAGGTATTTACATTCAAACCAACCCCCCTCCCCCCCCCCAAAATAATCATAATAATAATAAATAAATAAATAAATCCCATATGAAACTCAGCCATATAAATAACTCATGCATACATTCGACTTCAATGGGAATGTTACTGAACATGCAACCTAAACACTTGCCTTTATAGTTTTGTCCCATGAACCACTCACAATGCGCGTGTCATCAAACTGTATACACGATATACCTACACCAAACACAGCACAACAACACATATTCACATGACCTCATACATACAACGAGTAGCGGCTTATATAATACATGCGCCATTTTTCATACTAACAGGAATGTTATTTTTGAAAACCAAACTTCCCTCTCTTTCTAATCATGTCAGAACACTATCTGTTGCCATATATTCTTGACCCTGACACCACTAAATCATTCCCTACTAAGCTGACAATAAACCCATAAAAAGCTATCGTAGAGTTGGCTGAGTGTGCACGTGTACTAATCACTAAGCAACAACTACCTGAACACTGAGCTAAGAGCACCTTACATACAAAGCATCATTTAAATAAGGGTTGTCTATTGGCATTTACTAACAATACTCTACAAATTAATTCGTGCACAGTCAGGTTAGAGTGAAGTGATGGATGTCAGCTTAATAAGTTATTCTTGAGAGCCACCTCAGGATAAAATGGATTCCACCCAACACAGCCCATTTATAAGCATATCAGACATTACATGAACTCAGTTTTTTTTTGGCCAAAGACAGGTGGAAGGAATAATTTTATGTGAGTATGTGATTTACCCTGTGTGTGTCCCTCAAATGTCCTGACATTGAAATACCCCTTCAACCAGTTCCTGCGAAGTCTGTATTTCTCTCCAAACATTTCTTTCCACTGCAGAAGTGCCCATCATAAAAACAAACACTCACTCACAGACATATTCAGTACACCAGTACACATAAACTGTATATATATATATATATTGTATACGTTACCTTGATGCTGCCATCACAGTTGGTGAATCTGGACAAACACCTCATTTCACCACATATGGACATCTTCCATTTTTGTAATCTAATTGGTTAAGAGAATCATCAACATAACATTAACTCGCATTAATGTATTTTAATATCACCTGCAAAACTTTTCCCAAAGCTTCGGCTGAATAGCTGCGTGATACCAGTCCTTGTTAACAAGACTCGCACGACACAGACTAACTGCAAGCACATCAAATCTTTCCTCATACCATGCCAAACCTCTAACTGAAAACTGACGTGCACTATTGATCTCATTACTATATGCAAGAAAATATTTTAATCACTGAATGATACCCCCTTTCTTCTTTTAAACCATCACCTCTATATAAAAAGTATTTATACGTAGTACCTGGGTCCAGAAAACTAAAAATGTGAGAGATAACATCATAGGGCAGCCATGAGAGCAAGTCTTGGCAGTTGTGTGGGCATCCAGCATGGAGAACTGGTTCCATGCGCACTGACAAAAAATGCATTTGAGCACAGTCACATTGCTCCTAAAAAAGACATATGGAGTATTACGCACAGTTAAATTCGATTGCAATTGCTGTACAGTTAATAGATGCCACTAAGTCTGAACAAACTATTAAGGCAAAGTCTGGCCAACTTAATCTCTGGATTGATCAATTAAAACATAGGCTATAAAAAGAGACCATTTTAAACTGGTCCTACAAGTAAAGGGGCAGAAATTTAAATACCATGCTACTCTCTTCTAACCTCTCTCTTTATTCAAATACCATGCTACTCTCTTCTAACCTCCCTGTTTATTCAAATACCATGCTACTCTCTTCTAACATCCCTGTTTATTCAAATACCATGCTACTCTCTTCTAACCTCTCTGTTTATTCAAATACCATGCTACTCTTCTAACCTCTCTCTTTATTCAAATACCATGCTACTCTCTTCTAACCTCCCTGTTTATTCAAATA
>WLWI01004384.1_pt1 | contig 11953 bp, 12 predicted proteins | sample 6701501 | NCBI WGS metagenome assembly WLWI01 (sample SAMN12718690, study PRJNA515312) | sponge metagenome | isolation source: marine sponge | host: Mycale hentscheli | place: New Zealand: South Island, Marlborough, Capsize Point | collected 2014-11-01
TGAGTGATTCTGAAATGGTGATCGCGTTGACGAACAAGGGGCGTCCACTGGCCTTTCAGACCGTATTGATCGGCTATTCTTTGCGCCAGTTCCGCCTCATCAAACGTCGGCGGGTTAAAACGCAAGTCCTGGAGAGTGATTGAATCTGTATCCACAAACTTATTTCATTTTCAAACTATAAGAATGAAATGATACCCTGTTATTAATGAAAAAAACTCCTCAGAAATTTGTTGTCATCGGTGCTGGTATTAATGGGCTGGTCGCAGCCAACTATCTGTTGCGCGCCGGGCATCAGGTCACCTTGCTTGAGCGCACTGAACGGGTGGGTGGTGCCTGCGTCTCGGAGACGGCTGACGTGGAGGGGATCCAGCAGGATTATGCGCTTGGCGCATCAACCTTGGGACTGATGCAGGATTTTGTCTGGCAAGAAACCGGCCTTGCAGATCGATTGCAGGCCCGGGCATGCAAACACCCCGATCAGGTATTCTTTCCTGGCATTGAGAAAGCTGCAACGATCTACGATGACAGTTCGCGGTTGGCTCAGGAGCTTTCCGAGTCGTGGGGGGAACAAGGTGATCTGGAAGCCTTGTATACGGATGAAGAACGGGTAGTGCGATTTTTACAGGCGGGCTATCGAGCCGCCCAGCCGCCCAGCGTAGAGCAGGCAAATGCAGAATTAGGAACTGATCTGACCGCGCTTTGGATCACCGGCAGCGCAAGGAACCTACTTGATCATTACCTGAGCGCTGAACGCACTAAAGTGCACGCTGCCATGGATGTAAATGAAAGTGGTCCAATCTCTTTGTCTGAGCCTTACTCCGCATTCATTATGCCTATAATGAGTTCCGGTTCGATTTTCGAAGGTTATTACGGTTACGTGCGAGGTGGAATCTGGCAAATTACCCGTGAACTCGGCCTTATCAACCAGGAACTCGGTATGGAGCTTGTATTGTCTTGCTCGGTGAACGAGGTGGACACCAAAAGCGGTATCGTGCGGTATGAGGATTCTTTTAGTTCGCAAACGCTGAATGCAGATCATGTGGTTTTTGCCACTGATCCGCAAACCGCCGCGCGTCTGACTGGCGACTCGGCTCTCATTGAACATACGACGCAGGAACGGGTCTTGGGTACTGCGGGTAAACTTAATCTGATGTTCCGTAAACCGGTGCGGTGGAAACAAGGGAGTAATGAGCCAGATTCTGATACAGCATTTCGCTATTTCTTTGCTGTGGATACCATGGCTGATTTTGATCTTGCGACAATGGCAGTGCTCAATGGAGAAGATTTCGTTCCAGGTTACTTTCAGGTCTATTGCGAAGGCGCGGCCATGCGTCAAATGGGCCTTAACGAACCATTTGATCGACTCGCTGTATTCTTCAAAAATCTTGCATTGGGGAAAGCCGGGGGGGAACTTACAGAGGTAGAAGCCGAAGTGAAGTCAATTATCCTGAGTCACATCGCTAACCCCGAAGATTGTGTCTGGAGTCGACTACTCACTCCGCGCGATCTGCAACAGACCTTTGGCTTTCCGGGTGGCAACATAGAACACACCATGCTGGTCGAAGGGCAAACTTACTTCGAGCGTCAGTATGCGGAGGATGCAAACCGGCGCTTCTATCAATTCGGCGCGTTCGAAAACGTATCTATTTGCGGATCCAGTACCTACCCATGCGGCTCGGTAGCGGGAACTCCCGGGTACATGTGTGTCACCGAGTTATTGCGCCATATGATCTGAGGAGATGATTAGATGAGGACAAACGACTAGAATAATCTCCAATGTCATTAGCTTGTTCTACATAGGAACATAGCCACACGCCGTGTTTCCAGCACAACGTCCTGATGTTGATTTAAAAGTTTGTCATTAAAGGTAACAACCCCTCTATCTTTTTTGCTGGTAAGCGAAGTGTCAACAATGTCCGTTATTGCATGAACTGTATCGTTTGCCTTTACTGCGTTCGGAAATTTGCAAGTGATTTCAATTAGTCCTACCTGGTTCTCCAGAATTCCCATTCGTGTCAATAAACCAGCGAGTAAACCGATGGTTAATTCACCGGGAGCAATTCGCGTTCCGAATGATGTCGTCTTGGCAAACTCTTCATCAATGAATATTGGTTGTGAATGACCACTTATAGCAACACTAAGTGATATATCAGTTTCGGTAACGGTTCTTCCTTTGGTGGTAAACTGCGCGCCTTTTTTAAAGTCTTCAAAGTACCATTCATTCAAATTACTAGTCATGTTTCTTCCTTCTCTCTTTTGTTGTTTACTTCTCGCTTGTGTACGATTCTCCCGTGCCGGTTTTTATTTTTTTATCTTTAAATTGTTTTAGAGCGATTTTCACCATCTCACCCTCTGTTAAGAAGTAGTTTTCGTGTATATGCGCCATTTCAAGTTCAATGGCTTCCCATAGCTGCATGCTCCGCGTCATCCGACACATTGTTTTAGCTGTCTTATAGGCATTTGGGTGTTTGTCAGCCAGTTTTTTAATCATGTTCCATGCTTCGTCTTCCAATTGCTCATGCGGGACGACTTTAGAGACGAGTCCCATTCGATAAGCTTCTGCGGCGTCAATCCGGTCACCACTCAGACACAGATACTCATAGTGTTTTGGTAATAGAAAATGAGACACAGCCCAGGTCGTGCCACCAGCAGGGAAGTGGGCAAAATTAATTTCTGACAGACAGTATCTAGATTGATCTGAAGCGATAGCGATGTCACAAAGTGATACGGGCACTACGCCGCCGCCGTAACAGTGCCCATTTATTGCTGCAACAGTTGGCCGTGATAAGTTATAAAGTTTTTTGTACCAGGCGAGTATTGGTTCCATTACTTTCCGGAAGTTGGTTGAGTTACTCTGCTCCATGGTCTGAATAAATGACATATCCAGGTCCAGCCCGGCAGAAAAGCTATCTTCAATACCTGTGAGTAGTACGCCTTTGATGTCTGCTGTTTCTTCGATATGCGTGACAATTTCCAGGATCTCCTCACTCATTTTTGGAGAAAATGCATTTTTCTTTTCAGGTCGGTTCATTCTGATAACGCCGATATCTTCTTTAACCTCAAAAATGACTTGTTCGTAAGACATAATAGAAATTTCCTGTAAGTTTATTTGGTGATTTAGAAAAATTATTAACTACTATGAGGAATTAGCTACCTGAGCCTCAAGTAGTGCTCGACGATATAATTTCCCAGTAGCCCCTATCGGTAGCTTAGTACGGAAATGGATAATTTTAGGGAGTTTGAAAGAAGGTAATAAAGCCTGTTCTTTACAGAAGATGAGAATATCTTCTTCACTGATGCTTGTATTCGTAGTTACGAATGCTTCAACACGTTGCCCCCATTCAACATCCGCCTGACCAACAACGGCGGCCATGTCAATGGCAGGGTGTCTGGTCAGAGCAGCTTCAATTTCTTCCGCATGCATCTTTAGTCCGCCACTGATAATCAAGTTGTCATCGCGACCAGAGATACTCAGGTTTCCTTCTTTATCTACGCTTCCGAGATCGCTAGATCGCCACCAGCCATTTACAAAACGTTTTCCGGTCAATGACTCATTCTCCCAGTAGCCCAACGCCATCGATTTGCTTCTGAGTATAATTTCCCCTGTTTCTCCCTGGTTCACCTCATCGCTGATCTCTCCTTTGGGGTCGACAATTCGAATCTCTGCTCCTTCGATTGGTTTACCAACCGACAAATTACCACTCGACAATAAAGTGTGATCTGCAACACAGGCGCTGGCATCTCCGCCTTCAGAGCTCAAGTAGGCCGTGCGAATATCCACTGTGGGAAGGCTTGATTTTATTCTATTAATAAAATCTGCGGTGGCTGGCTCACCCGAGAAAAACATACAACGAAGAGTGGATAGTTTATGGTTTTCGTCAATGTCACCTAATACCCTTCGCCACGCGGTTGGAACTAGCGCCGCATGTGTGATCTGCTCCTTGTCGATAGTATCCATATATAACTCAGCATCGAAGGCGCGGATGAAAAAAATCGTTGCTTTTCGTTCAAGAAACGGAAATAGCACATGGTTCCAGGCCGCAAATGAAGGCGCCATGGCGATAATAGTACTGTCGCTTGCACTTACCTGCCCGAACACTTTTTCGCTGGCGAGCGCGCTGGCATACAGAGTTCGCTGTGAATGAACGACGCCTTTTGGCGCCCCTGTTGTGCCAGAGGAGAGAATGATCATGGCTGCTTCATCTAATGATGTCTGGTCAGAATTTACCTCTTTAGATCCTGAATCAAACAAATCAGTGTAATTCAGCGTTCCTTCACCCTTCACTGTTGTTGGATCATCGAGAACGATAATCGGAATCGAAAGCTCACCACTCGCCAGGGCTTCGAGAGCCAGTTCTCTATATTGACTATTAATCACCAATGCACTTGCGTTTAACCATAGCAATGCGCGAGTGACGTCATTTACAGTGGTTCTTACGTGTAAGGCACAGGGAATAATACCTATATGTTGACACGCAAAAAAACTCAAAACGTATGCAACAGAGTTATCGCAAAGAAAGGCGATCCTGTCGCCTTTATGAATTTGCAATTTGGATAAGCCACTCGCGATGGTTTGCACGGAATGTAAGGCCTCATCACCTGAGCATGTGACAGTTTCATCAGCAAACAAGGTATTAGATGCTTTGCTTTCTGCTGCGCGACGAAATAGAGAGTTTAGTGTTTGCATCGACGAGTGCGTTGTTATTTCAAGGGCATATACTGGAAGGGGGCACGACTCAATTCATTATTGGTATCCACCAGTTTCTGGAGACATTTCAAAAACTGTTTTTTTTCTTCTGCATTTAAAGGTGCAATCAATTTCTTTTGCACATACGCCATGGGTTCTTCCGCACGTGTAAGTAATTGTTTACCTTTTTTAGTCAGCGATGCTAGTTTGGCCCGTTTATTCGCAGGGTTTATCTTTCGTTGGATTACACCTTTGGTTTCCAGTCGTGTAACAATATTTGAGCATGTGGCAGTATCGAGGGCGACTGATTTGGCCAGGGTTATCTGATCCAGCCTGGGATGCTGATTCAATATCCACATAATGGAAAACTGTAAGGGAGTAATATCCAGATCTTTAAAACTCTCAGCAAAAATGGATAGACCGATCTGGTGAGTGCGTCTGATCAGAGGTCCTGGAGACTGGTGCAAGCCGTATTTCATTACAATCAAATCCCAAGTTTAGATTTCTTATTGACATAGTTCTTATAATCGTTAGCATACTAACGATTAGTATACTAATCAATAGTATTTTCACTGTACCAGGAGACATCATGAAATACATGACTGCCGAACCATTCCGGATAAAAGTAATAGAACATATAGAGAAAACGACGAAAGCACAGCGACAGGAATTCCTTAAAGAAGCAGGTTACAACGCTTTTCGACTTAAAGCAGATGATGTCTATGTAGATTGCATCACTGATAGTGGTACCAGTGCTATGAGTGCCAATCAATGGTCGGCGATGATGTTGGGAGATGAGTCCTATGCGGGCTGTCGTAGTTTCTACAAGTTCGAAGCATCCGTGCAGGATGTCTTTGGCATGCCTTATGTACAGCCTACACATCAGGGTCGGGCAGCGGACTACATAATGACACAAATGTATGCAGCAAAAGGCAAGTATGCGATAGGTAATATGCATTTCGATACTTTTCGTGGTAACGCGGAAATGCTGGGCGCTCTACCGCTCGACTACGCCATTGATGAAGGTCTGCACGCCAACGATGAATACCATCCCTTCAAAGGAAATATCGATGTGGCGAAAATGCAGAATCTGATCGATGAACATGGAGCAGAGCAAGTCAGTGTTGTTATTATTACAGTGACATGTAATAACAATGGTGGCCAGCCTGTATCCATGCAGAACATTCGTGAAGTAAGTGAGTTGGCAGCTAAATATGACATTCCAGTAATTCTGGATTCAGCACGCATTGCTGAAAACGCTTACTTTATTAAGCAACGTGAAGCAGGTTATGCTGATAAAACAATAAAGGAGATCATCAGGGAAATGTGCTCGTATAGCGAAACGGCTACCATGAGTGCAAAAAAGGATGGCATGGTGAATATTGGTGGTTTTCTAGCTACACGTAGAAAAGATATTTACGAAACAGCGAATCAGATGGCGATTGTTCATGAAGGTTTCATCACCTATGGTGGCCTAACCGGACGCGACCTGGATGCCCTGGCTGTAGGCCTACAGGAAGGCTGTGATGAGCATTACCTCGAGTATCGTATCAACCAGGCCCAGTATCTTGGCGCAGGATTAAAGGAGAGAGGCGTACCCATTATTGAACCTATTGGTGGTCACGGTGTTTACGTAGACGGTAAGCGCTTTTTCCCGCATATACCACAAAGCGAATTTCCTTCGCAAAGACTGGTTGTGGCACTTTACGAAGAAGCAGGGGTACGAGCGGTGGAACTGGGGGCATGCGCCTTCGGTCGGAAAGATCGAGATACAGGTGATCCTATTTGGCCTGAACTGGAGTGTATGCGTATATCTATTTCCAGGAGGGTGTATACCAACAATCACCTCGATGTCATCATTGCCGCATTAGGTGACATATATGAGGAGCGCGATAAGTATCGTGGCTTGAAACTAGTGCATGAAGGCCCGATTACTGCCCTTCGACATTTCACCGCTGGCTTTGAATTAATTTAATACGATGGTCGACTCGAGCAATACTGAATCAGAACGCGGCCAATGGTCATCGCGATTCGGTTTCGTGCTCGCTTCCGTTGGCGGCGCTATCGGGCTGGGCAATGTCTGGAAGTTTCCTTATGTAACGGGTCAATATGGTGGTGCCTCCTTTCTGGTAATTTTTCTAATTGCATTGATTTTTATAGCCGTGCCGGTATTGATGACCGAGTTTGCTATTGGTCGTAACACCAAACTAAATTATGCAGGTGCATTAAAAAAGCTGTTGCCGGGTACCAATTGGCACCTGCTTGGTATTATGGGTGTGATTGCACTGATCATTATTTTGTCTTTTTACTTCGGTATTGCTGGTTGGACACTGGCCTATTTTTTCAAGTCGATTGCCGGCAGCTATGCATCACAGAGTCAGGAGTTGATAGTTACTGAATTTGGGAATTTTCTAAACAGTCCTTTAACCCTTATGTTCTGGCAATTTATCATGGTTGCCATTACCGCCTGGGTAGTTATTCGTGGCGTCAACAGGGGAATAGAAAAAATTTGTAAAATACTTCTGCCACTGTTGTTTATCATGCTCCTGATACTCGCAGTCCGCGCGTGCACATTACCGGGTGCTATGGCAGGCATTGAATTCTATCTCAAGCCGGACTGGAGTAAAATTAATGGCGAGGCGGTATTGGCAGCACTCGGGCAGGCTTTTTTCACACTGGGTGTTGGTTGCGGTAATTTGGTAATATACGGTAGCTATCTTAAACGTGATAAAACCATTGGCAGTAGTACAGCTATGGTAGCTGGCGGTGATACTCTCGCGGCCTTACTTATGGGATTCATCATTTTTCCTGCAGCATTTGCCTTCAATATCAACCCCGAAAGTGCTGGACCACCTCTGGTGTTCATGACATTACCCACTGTGTTCGTACAAATGAGTCAGGGCATGTTATTCGCTTCAGTCTTTTATCTCTGCTTGTTTTTTGCATGTCTCACATCAACGATGTGTATTCTTGAAGGTATAGTCGGTTACGTGATTGACGAATGGCAGTGGGCCAGGAAGAAGGCAGCGTTGTCAATTTGCTCATTAGTTTTCGCACTAGGTGTTTTTCAAATGTTATCTTTCGGTCCTTTGTCGGACGTTAAGTTATTTGATAAAACGATCTTTGAACTGTCCGATTTCTTTGTATCTAACATACTTCTGCCGCTGGGTGGCTTGATGATGACGATTTTTGCTGGTTGGTGGTGGAAAGATCGACTCGTCCAGGAAATAAACATTGGTGATGGTCTGAAGATAAAACAGTTGTACGTCTATTGTGTTCGTTTTCTGGTACCACTGGCGATAGCAGGAATATTTTTACAACAGCTTGGTCTGATTAATTTTTAAAAAATTAAAAATCTGTAACTCGTTATTTTAAATCCAGACTCCAGTAAAGCAACTCTACTGGAGTTTCTTCAAGATAGGCTGAGGTCTGTCTAAAGCCAAGTGAGTGGTACAGAGAGTTTGCTGCGTCAAGAGTAGAAAGTGTGTCAAGGCGCATAAGTGAGCAGCCACTATTTCGGGCTTCTTTGATGATCTCTTCAGCAAGTTTTTGACCGAAACCTTGACCACGATGTTCCTGCCTGACGTACAAACGCTTCATCTCGCATATCTGCTCATCAATTATCTTCAAAGCTACGCAACCTATGTTAATTGACTCATCCACGGCAAGCAGCAGTACAGAGTAAGTAGAGCTCAGATTTGTTAATTCGACTTCGAAATCCTCTCTTGCCGTATCAATATGAAGCAGCTCTTCATAATACTCATCGAAAATAGCGCGGGCATCTTCAATAAAGTGACGGTCATTGTTAACACGAATAATCATGGTCTATCAAGAATAACAAAGCTTAAAATAATGTATATTCACTTGCAGAATATTTCAAACCCAAGCATATTGTCACGAAAGGTATGACTTATCTTTAAAGGAAACCTTTTTCGTTTAATGTTATTTCTATTCTTATGGATCTGGGGTACCAGGATCTTGCTCAATTGACGTTAGATGTTCCTGCAGTGCTTTATCAATCGGATATTCAACCCAGGTATCGTTAAGGAAATTTAGCTCTGGTACTTCCTCTTTTGGATCGATTAGCAGATTGTAGTAGGAAGGCCAATACAGGGGTCTTATTGCATAACTTTTTGCATCCATTTCTTTGTAAAGCATTTTCCAATTTCGCCACTTCACACCGAAAACTTCATTACCAAGATATACCATCACTGATTCACGGGCAGATTTTTCCGATTTACCTTTGAAAAATTTAGATTGGTTCACACCATCCATTGTTCTATCTGTTGGTACATCTCCGCCTACGAAACTAGCCAGGGTAGGAAATAAATCTATCAAGTGGACGATTTCATTAGAGACTTTTCTTGCCGGAATATTACCCGGCCAACGGATCAAAAACGGGACGCGTAAGGAACCTTCCCAGGGCGAAAACATGCCTCCTCGCCAGGGGCCGGTGAAGCCAAAAGATCGTGGTATACCTTCGCGACCATTATCGGATGTAAAAATAAATATGGTGTTATCTTTTAATCCTAGTTTGTCAATCGTATCAAGAAGTTCACCTACATAACTATCCGTCTGCGCCAGAACATCAGCGAAGTTGCCATTTCCAGTCTTACCATAGAAGTCGGGATGAGGATCAACGGGTTCGTGGGTCTGTGTGTAAGGCAGGAATGCAAAAAATGGTTGTTTAGATTTCGCCTTACGTTGAATGAATTCAATAGCGTAATCGGTGATTTCACGATCGATTGTTGTTCGTTTTTCGCGATTGAATACTTCTAATTCTTTTGGTTTTTCTCCACGCTTTGCTGTCATGACATGGGTGAATCCAGTACGGGGGTGAGTGCCAGGGATATAGGTAGTGCTGTCTGGCCAGAATGCACGGTCGGATGAACGGGGAAGACCATACCATTCATCAAAGCCCTGGTCTGTTGGAAAACGGCCCTCCGTATTGCCCAAATGCCATTTGCCAAACATACCGGTAGCGTAACCAGCGTCTGACAGCATTTCAGCCAAAGTGATTTCCCACTGTGTTATGCCAGACCAGACACTTCTGGGTGGGCCTTCCGGCCGCTGTCGAGTGCGAATCCCATAACGCCCGGTCATTAACGACGCGCGTGAGGGGACGCATTCTGCTTCAACATTGAAATTCGTTAATTGGTAACCATCATGAGCAAGACTATCAATGTTTGGCGTTGCGGCTCCGCGTAGAATACCTCCGCCGTAAACGCCGACTTCGCCATAGCCAAAATTATCCATCAGTACGAGCACAATATTGGGTTTGTTATCATTTCGAGACGCAGCGAGGCTCGGGAAAGATAGTGAAAAAAGAAGCAACAGAATTATTGAGGTTCTCGCGTTTCGAATGTGCTCGGACATTACAATCTCCTTTGAGGATTGCTCGTAATATGAATCTTGCTCTAACTAAAAAGATGTCAGTAATGGACTAACATTATCCTATAAGCACCTTGTCCTCAAGTGACGTGGTAGGAGTAAAAGACTACAGGTCGATTCAATATATTTTGTGAAAAACTTATAAAATCCGCGGATCAAGTCAAAAAAACTGGGTATTACTAATTTCTCCAAACCAATAGCCTGTCAACCAATCATCAAGTAATGCGTTAGACCTGTAGGCAACAACGAATTCACGTACTGCCTCGACAGTATTGTCACATCAATAATGCATAACTAGAGATCATAAATATGAAAAATAGCCATAAAACATTGAATATATTCACCTTAAATTTTGCATTTTTACTCATTTCGGGGTGTGCAACGCAGCAACCTGTACTATATCCAAATAGCTACTACAATCATGTCGGAAAAAAAGTTGCAGATGAAGATATTAACTACTGTCTGGATTTAGCGACTGGCAGTGGTGCAATGCCTGATAAATCGAAACAAATATTGGCTCGGACAGCAGAAGGATCATTGATTGGTGGCGCAACAGGAGCGGCTACGGGCGCAATCTACGGAAATGCCGCTAAAGGCGCAGCTTCTGGAGCAGCTGGTGGAGGTGTATTTGGAATGACTAGGGCTTTACTAAATACAGGTGAACCAAACCATGTTTTTAAGGGCTTTGTTAACAGGTGCCTAAGGGATAAGGGATACGATCCAATTGGATGGAGTTGATAAAGCAATCTCGCTAAGTGGTATCATCGTTTTAGAAGTTTGGCTTATGTACAACGATTATTGGAGAAAGAAATGGCTGATGACAGGAAAATGACGGGTGGTTGTATGTGTGGATCGGTTCGTTATGAAACAAGTGGTGAACCCTTCGCGGTTACTCATTGCCATTGTGAAAGCTGCCGCAAACATAATGGTGGACCGGTGGTAACTTTGGCCGGCTTCAAAGACGATCAGGTAATCTTTAGCGGTGATGAACGTATGATATATGAGTCATCTAAGGGTGTTGGTCGTGCGTTTTGTGGTAAGTGCGGGACACCGTTAACCTGGGAAGGTGATGGGGGTGAACTTGGACCAATCTTTGAAATGCATATTAGTACATTCGATAATCCGGATACCCTCGTACCAACTGCACATGCATTTTCGCCAGAACGAATCTCATGGTTCGATATCGCTGACAATCTACCGCGCTATGAGGGGTTCGCCGAGGACAGTCAACTCTTAAGTAGAGGACCGATCAGTGTTGATAATTTACCCTTGTGAATATAATTTTTTTCAATGTCTTCACGATCCAAAGGTTTGGAAAAGTAATAGCCCTGTGATTGGGCAATTCCCAGATCAACGCATATATCTACATGCTCCTTAAATTCAACTCCTTCGGCAACAATATTTAAACCGAGAATTTGAGCCATTGAAACAAGTCCTCGAAGTAAAGACTCGTCTTTGTCGGTGCTCTCTTCTTTTGGCATAAGTGATCGGTCTATTTTTACTGTACTAATTGGAAACTTCTGCAAATGGGAAACAGAGGAAAACCCAGTGCCAAAATCGTCTAGGGCTATTCGACAGCCTATATTGTGTAATTCTGATATTACATTTTGAGCGGCAAGAGTATCGTCCAATAAAGCGGTTTCAGTCAGTTCAATTTCAATTAGTGAATGTGGAACCTGAAATTCTTCAAGACATTTCTCCAACTGCTTCCGATATCAGGTGTGATTTATACCACACTATTTGGGATATAAGTAGTTATATCATGTTTTTATCCCCTTCATCCTAAAAGGATTAAAAGTAACTGATTTTAGTACTTAGACTCAGAATGCCCAATAACAAATTTGAATCCTGCCAAGTTTGAATTTAGAAACAGTG
>WLWI01004385.1_pt1 | contig 11952 bp, 6 predicted proteins | sample 6701501 | NCBI WGS metagenome assembly WLWI01 (sample SAMN12718690, study PRJNA515312) | sponge metagenome | isolation source: marine sponge | host: Mycale hentscheli | place: New Zealand: South Island, Marlborough, Capsize Point | collected 2014-11-01
GCCACACAGGGGGGTGGGTCCAAGGTCATACCGCTGCCTCACGCAAGGAGCATGCGCACACATGACTGCGGGCTCACATCAGCTCAGACTGCCAATCTGTAGTTTAGGAGGATGACAGCAGGTAACCTTACCAATAAGGCGAATTGTAGTTAAATATCATATTAATTATTTTTCAACAAAATGTTGTATATTACAAGAGAGTAGCTAAAGAAACAATTTGCATTACTATTAATTAGCCTCTGAACAACAATGCTCAATGATAATTTGTTGAAAGAATAATCAAATGGTCATCTTAGCATAGAATTTTGTCTGTTGCATTTGCAGTGATTCTCAGAGTCTCGCCTGCATTTGAAGCTATTGGTCAAGCTGGCTTTCGTGGATTCTTTATTCAAGCAAAATTAATTGCTAATGTTAGCAATGTTGGAGGATTTCAAAATCCAAACACAAATGATTTATATGGACTGAGTTCCTGTCCTACACCCACGGTAAGGAGTATACACTGTAATTTTACAAAGTTTGACCTGTCATATGTATTATACTACTATAACAAACAGCCATTACATATGTCATGAGCTGGTTACTATGTGTATGTAATACACTTAGCTACTTCTACATATTTTTTACTCCTTCAATCTCTAAATATTTGAAACTAAGGAACAAGTGTTTTGCAATTTAAGCTTTAGTTGGATTTCAGACATTTTGATGATGTGCTAAGGACACATGACAAGTCCACAGTTATGTGTATGGAATGTAAAAGTTTTAAGACTTTTGATTAACTACAGTAAATGTACAGCAGTATTTCATTTTACTCACAATAATTTGAATAGCCTTTTACTATCTTTAGTACAGTTGTTACACTGGAATGTGTAACTCTGTTAATATAATATAGGTTGGAGTCACCCATACAAACAATATGGTGAAATCATCAGTGACTATAGCATGGACTGCACCTCCAGCAGATACTGGACCACTACAATTCAGGTAAAGTATTACTGGTACAATATTTGGAACTTAGTAATTTTTCTTTAATTGAACAATTTTGAAGATGTACAAGTATCAGCCTGCAATGTTTTCATGGTGATTCCTTTGTAATATACGATGCTTGTACCTACATTATATACGATGGACTCAGCTCAACTTTACTGAACCATCATAATCGCATTGAAGGCCCTTCCCTAGTCTAGAGCTTTCCATAAACCACAGATTGTGACTGTTATCATGTTCTTTTTTAGGTATTCATTTGTGGAAAGTTTTACAACATTCTGGGCAGCTTTGAACAATGTAACTTTAATTGAACGCAGTAAGTGTAATTAGTTTTTTTAATAGAGCAAACGGAAATGAAGCATTATTATTAGTGCAGATATGTAGTGGTCACAAAATCTATGTATAACATTATAAGTGTTTACTATTATGGTAATACACAATGAGGAAGGAGTGACTATTTACCAACTAAATCAAAATTATAAATCAAGTCACCTCAAAATCTAGTACTGCACAATTCTTGATTGATGAAAGAGAAGGCACAACAGGTTCAAGAGTGCACTGGTTGCAGGCTTCACCAGTAAGATTTTATGTAGCATTCAGATGGCCAGCATTTAAATTTGAACCGTGACAATGACGGTTCACATTGTTACAGATGCTGACATCAGAATGAGTACTTTATCTCTTCCATCACCTTTTTATGCTTGCTCTGTGTCTTTTGATAATTTCTGACCTCTCGAACTATATTTTGTACATGTATACATGCTACCTATTTGAAAGGAAACCTTGCTCAATTTTAGGCAAACAACCTTGGCATAAACTTTTAAAGTAGTTTGTGGTCTCATATGTGGCAAGCACTAGTGAGTCTATGTAAGTAAAACTAGCAGCTTAGAAACATCTTATGTCTTCAACCTATTTTATTCTATTACTTATGCTGGTCATGAAAGACTCTGGTTGGGAATTGGAGCCATACCTCTATGAAACAGTTGCAAGTCACAATGAATCCTCAAATGACATTCTTGGTGATGATGATGATGGTTTTTCAGGACAATAGACACTTCTAACAAAATGTGTGTGCTTGACTTTGGATACCATATTCTACACTTTCAACAAGAAATAATGTATTTAAACCACCGTAGTCTCCTCTTAAGTCAACCAAAGTATATCATTTAAAATAAAATATAAAAAAGTAGCAAATCTCATTTTTTGATCATTCAAAATGGACCTATTGTCATAATAAAATATGATGGAGGTGGCTATATCAGGAGACATAGGGTGAAAAGTAATGGTCTTTAACCTGCATTAATACCTTAAGCGCAACCTTAATAAGCTTTATTCAGTAGGTTTCAAAACCTCTATTTACCACAGGTCCATGCTATTATAATCCTTGTTTGAGTGGAATGTGTTTTGAACTTTCCAATCATACAAACGACTACAACTGCTCCTGCTACCCAGACTACTCTGGATCACACTGCAATCAAATCATTGACAATTGCAGAATTCCTTATGTGGTGAATTGTAACAATGGATACTGTGTGGATAGAAATGAAACTTTCAACTGCTCATGTTATGCTGGCTTCACTGGAAACAGGTGTGAAATCAATATAGATGAGTGTGAACACAACCAATGTCTAAATGGGATTTGTATTGACACTATCAATCACTATAATTGTGACTGCTACCCAGGATGGTCAGGACGGTATTGTGAGACAAGAATAGATTACTGTGATGGTGACGAATCAGCCCTAGGTCCTTGCAATGCCTCTGGCAGTATAAATTGCACAAGTCTAAACTCAACATTTTCATGTTTCTGTCTCCCAGATTATACAGGAATTACATGTAATGAAGTCATCAATGACTGCATTGTTCCCACTTCAGTTAACTGCAATCATGGCCATTGCATTGATGGCATTAGGACATTTCACTGTGATTGTGAAGCAGGTTTCACTGGAAATTGGTGTGAAGTTAATATAAATGAATGTCTGATGAACGAATGCACAAATGGAGTTTGTGTAGACAGAATCAATGACTATCATTGTAACTGCTTCGTTGGATGGACTGGGAGGTACTGTGATATGAGAATTGATTACTGTCATTCTAATCAAGCTGAACTAAGTCCTTGCAGTGCTAGTGGAAGTGCTAACTGTACAAATTTGAATTCTACATTTCTGTGTACCTGTCATACTGGTTGGACTGGTCTACATTGTGATGTAGACATAGATGAATGTGAGAGTAAACCATGTGCTAATGGAGGTTGCTGTACTAATGGACTCTTTGGGAATATTACCTGTACCTGCCAATTAGGGTATTCAGGTGCTACTTGTGAAGAAGATGACAATGCCTATGTTGCTTGCTTTCCTTCATCCTGTCTTAATGGTGGTACTTGTGTCGAAGACTTTGGACCACATTATTACTGCAACTGTGACACAGGTTATGGAGGAGCTAATTGTAGCTATGATTTAGATAATTGCAATCTTCATATTTGTCAAAATGGTGCCACCTATGTGCAACATACAGGGACAAATTTCAGTTGTATCTGCAGTGAAGGATATACTGGCTATGTATGTGATACCAGGCTTACAAACTCCTGTATGAATCAGTCATGCAATAACCATGGGAATTGCTTGCAAGGATTTCATGATACATTTTATTGCTCCTGTGATATTCCTTATTACGGTCTTTATTGTGAAATGAACTTGTGTCAAATACTGCACTGTGACAATGGTGGTATTTGTACACCCAACACTGAGAGTGGAGTCTCTTGTGCCTGCCCACTTGGATACGATGGTCAGTTTTGTGAACATCAGGTAAACAGCTCTCAGCCGTTCACTTGCTTTAATGATTCATGTCAAAATGGAGGAATTTGCACTAGCGTAAATGGCACCCCCTCATGTGTTTGCCGCCATTCCTGGAGCGGAACTTTCTGTGAGAACTGTGAACTAAGCAATTGCGACAACTGTTTATGGCATAACCATGGAAACGCTACCATATGTTTAAAATGTGATGAGGGATACTTAATTAATTCTAATTATAGATGCGGTGAGTCTGTATGTTGCATTCATTATGTGGTTATCTTACTTTTAATTAATAATTTAGAAAAAGGGTCTCTGGATTCCTCTTTGTGCTCTCAGGGGCAATGTAGTAAATGCTTTGAGTTGTTTGAAGTAACAACTGCTAATCCAGAAACTGATCATGATATACACCAACCATTTCAAGCCACTACAATAATCAGTAAGCAATCAACCTCCATTAAGTGACTTCGTATTAGAAGTAAAATCTTAAGTATGCAAAAACCACTCAAACGTTTAAGTTACTAGATAACTTAACATTTACTACATTACTAGCTGAGTTAACATTATAATTAGTAATTGATAAGACTTCCTACCAATTATATGAGGTTATTTAAACATAAATGGTTCATAAATCCTAGCTGTATTTCTAATCTTGAAACAAGAAACTGTTTTAAGTATTTTGAGACAGACTGATGAAGAGGCAGACATATGGTGGCTGGAAACTTCCAACTAAGACTAATCTTTTTTCATTGATAAAAATGTTTAAAATGTCCTAACACAAGTAGCTACAACAGAATAGAACTGTTCATCTTCAGTCATAGGTAGTAGTCTTACAATTATTACATTTTTTGTGCCATTACTTTAACGTTTGTAACAAATCTAAAATCACCATTTATTGATAGTAAATATTTAAATAGCAATTATTTTTCTCTAGTCATTTTGTTGGCTACTCTGAATTTCTTCTTGGTCATGATACTTGGAGTGATTATATTTAAAGTGTTAGCATCGAGATATCTCAGTAATAAACATCCATCAAAGTAAGTTAAGAAATTTTAAATGTAAAGCTATACCCTATAATGAATTCATGTATTGTTAATAGTTCACAAACACATGCTGATAATGTGCCTTTGCAAGATTTGACAGAGGATGATACAAAATATGACTTGGAGAAAATAGCAGATGCCTGATTATGAAATACTACAATCACCTATCATTAATAAGAGTGCCTTTATTTGTATATTTTACTGCTGCAATGTGTAGAAGCTAGACTTCACATCACAATAAATGTAGCAAACATAATATTTTTGTGTGCAGAATTGTTAATATAGTTACATGGCATCTTCAATTTATGAGAGAGGGAATATGTTGCAGAATTTTTCCTTCTGCTAATTAATATGTGAAGGGTCTAGCTATATCAACTACTGTGTTTACATATTTGCCTATATTATTAGACTATACCATTTAAGTTCAGTGCTCAGTACAAGACAAAAAGATTATTAAAGTAGGAATTTCCATTTTGGAGAAAAATGTCACTTTTGATTGGTGCAAAATCAGTGTTTTTGAGACCCAGAGCAACTAGAAATTGTGTTGTATGGAGATCAGAAACAAATTTTGGCAATGCAATGGATGTAGCAAACATTGCTTGCTTTTAATGTCTGCCTTTCTTATTCCTGTACTAAATTTCAGGTGTCCATTGGTGCAGTAATTACAATTTTGCATGATTACTTTTCTCTAACTCTTTCCATAACTCTTTCCCACTACCTGGTAAATCTAGGCCCCCATAACAGGAGTAGGAAAAAAGGCCACAGAAATGCCACATACACAGCTGGAAAGCAGAATCAAACTTTATTATTTGTGTGCTAATTATCGAGTTCTGGCATCATATAGTGCTTGCGCTTGCGCCTATGGCATTGGCTTCACCAGATCATATTCATCTTCTCCACACAATATAAGATGGAGGTTGATGTCAGACTAGTTGTAGTTGTTATTAATTATGAGTGAAGTCCTTTTCTCTTCAATTCCATAATGGAGGACTACCTCTAGTGACGTTCAGCTGAGTTAGGATTTTTAGATTATCAGCACATCTTACTATGTGACTACTGTATTCTAACATGCCTTTTTTATTTGAAAGGGTAGTTTTGCAATCCCAACCGCCACTCCCTCCTCCCTCTTTATTAGGTAAGCATGTATAAAATGTTGAAGTAAATATGGTTTGCTGCATGCAATTGAGGCTGTATTATGGTATCTGTCAATATGATTTCTGGGTTTTCCATAAGCTATATTTAAGATAACCTGCATGACCATGGTGATTAGCATTCCCGGTCTTGATTTCAGTTTGTCATAATTTTTTTTCTAATTAATCATTGTTATTCTGCCAAAACATCAACAAGTTGTTAATTTATATTTTGCACAAGAAAAATATATGACGAGATAGAGACAATATTAAACAACAATTATTTCTATTAGGATCGCTAGCTACTATTCTATATAGCCAAAGTGAAGTACAAAGTAAAAATAATATATATTTATGCCAACAATTGTCTGTCTTGAGACAACATCATCTGGTTTTGATAGCGTGTATACAGAGCAAAATAACTTTCACATGCTCTATTATGAAGTAACTACAAAAAATAAACAAATATATAACAAAATATTCATAAATAAAGATACATACAATGCATCCAGCTTTAAGAGTAGAAAAATGGGTTTTGGCTTTATTTGTCTACAGGACAGTAGTGTTAAAGTTATGCATATTCATAAAACATAGTTAAAAATAAATGTACTTTTTAGGTTATACATGTGGTTATGGCTGTGCGAACTACTGCCGTAAACATTGCCATTTTTATCTGTTTAAGTCAGAAAAACAGGAATTCTACACAACCGTGACATTTCACTTTGTGCAGTGCTATTTCACTCATTTATAGCGATTTTTCCAATACATTTTGAACGGGCAGTTCACACGTCGTACTGTTGCACTGTTTATATACAGCTCACCGTAATGGTTAGAAGCCTGGTTACACGAGAATAATACCGCTTTTCTCTCAAATATCAACAGTGTTTAATGAATTATAGTTTTGAAGTAGAATACCTAGAACAAATTATAAGCTTTAGTGCACTTATCTTCTTTCGTTTTTTAGTATTGTAGAAGAATTAACGAGGAAACAAAAGTAGGTGTGGCTTATTGCGTCTTAAAATCCGAACCCCCCAATGCGAACCTCTGGCTACGGGCCTGGTATATTCAATGCATTTTTTTCATATTCATATATTGTTAAAATATAACTAAATAGCTGTGTTCTTTCAAAATTTCCAGGAACTTGATTTAGAATTGCTAATTTTCCAGCTTAAACACTTTCCTTACTTTGTTATTTTATTAAGTATATTTAAACACCAAATTATGCAACTGAAACTTTAGAATTAGTGTACAAAGTATGATGACACTCAGCTTAAGTAAGAGTAAGTGCGCAAACATGCAACTCTAGCCTTGGAAATGTACAGTTGTAGTTTCTAGTTGGAGACAACGTCATTCTTTAGCGCAGAAGCTATACCCCTATTAGACAGAGTTTTTTCAACAGATTAGGAGGAGCCATCGATTAAAGCAAAGTTCAAGAGAAAGTTTAGCCTGAAGTAGATAATGACTGCACTACTACATAGTAGCCACAATGTAAATGATCTTTAGCTTACTGTAGTCTTGTGCAACTTTTATAAAGCTGGCCTACTATTAGTGTGTGAACCGTGCTATTCGTGATTAAAAGCACGAACAACTCGATTAAAATAACACGAGGCAAATCCGAATCCTATTTCAATAGCTTTGCGAGCGCTACTGATCCATAGAACAGGTTACCCGTGCTATTACTCGCTAGTAGTAGGCCAGAGTGTTTTTTTCTAATCATTTGCAGTGTAGCTACACTAGATAGTGCACTTATTATCTGTATATTTGAGGTTTAACTTTCTCAGACACTTCCGACGGCTCCCTTTCTAATCTGTTGGGAAAAAACCCGTTGTTTGTGCTATTAATATCGAATCGCACGCCTATCTTACGAAAGTGCATTACGTTACACTTTATAAAGAATAGATGTAACGTAGCAAGCTTTACTCATGCCGACATGAGAGCGAAATTGTATATCCAAGGAGCTGAATGTTTATTAGGTCACTTGGACTCAGACTAGGCCTGAAACAGCAGATAATTCAAGTTCAGGTTCAGCACGATTGAACAGATGACTATAATTCCAGAAGTTATATGTGGGGTGTGGCTAAAATATTTACTTCCGGTCACTCTAAAGGGGGGTTCGACCGAACCCCTCGAACCCCCCCTGGCTACGGGTATGTATACCACTTTAATAAGTATAATATAACTGTAATGCAAAGTTAGCATTAATGTGCTCAACAATAACATTTAATACTTCAAATTACAAATACGTGATGTTACAAAGTTCGAGTATGCGCATCTACAGTAGAATTAAATCAGTTCCTAAAGACATGAGTAAATGATGGGGAGCTGAAAGCCAGTTCTGAAAGTTTACAGTCGAAGGCCAGGGTGATTTGTTATAACCTTCGCTGTAGGTGGAATCATGCTAGTACTGAAACTTGAATGCCAAGGATCCTCACACCGTTTAGTTGTGGTATATTGGTAAGGCTGAAGCTCAGCCGTGAGCGGCAGGTGTTGGATCCCAAGGACTCCAGCAGCATCTTTGTGATTCATCTTCTTACAATCTAGGTTAGGGAAGCTTCTGCTTACTTGTTACTTACCTCTACTGGATATTGTCTATCCCATAGTTAGAAATGGGAAAATTGCAGACAGAAGCCATTTCGTAAATGGGGCTACAGTTTAGATACAATTTGGAGAAATTTTGACTTAAAAAATGGCATTCAATGTATGGAAAATGAATTAGAACAGCACAGTTCTCATACTTCTGCTGCATAAATTAGTTTGTTGTTTGTTTTTTCATCAAAATAGTTTAAAAAAGGTAAACAATGGTTTACCTAAGCTCAATGTGATAGTAGTAAGCCAAACTATTAAGATCTCACCTTCTACTTTTTAAGCTGGACACACTGTATATTACATATATATATATAATTATATATTATATATATATAATACTTATAGCACGAGTCTGAGTACAATATGGGAAAATATTTTATGAGCACGCAAAATATTTTCACGAGCCGAAGGCGAGTGAAAATATGGCGTGAGAGTAAAATATCATTCCCATATTGTACGACGAGTGTGATAAGTGATTTATTGCTTCTTTGAAATTTTTCTCAACCGGTTACAATACAATTTTCATTGATTTTACTCGCTACGCGCGCGCTACAAGGAGCGTACAATATAAACCGTACAATATGGGAGAATACAGAACGCTCGCGTGATGCGGAAATATTCAAGTAAAAATATCAAAGCTGCAATAAATATAGATATATATACATATAATATATAGAGATATTGCTCCTTGCAACTGCTTGAACCATTTTGGACTACAATAATGAAAAATTGTGCTGTTTTACATTACTTATCTTCTTACTCTTTTGTAGCATACACAATGTGACAATACAATGGTGAACCTATAAGTTATATATTGAAGCTGGTGTCTATTATAATTGAAATATATTTGATAGAAGTATACTACACAACAACTTCCAGTACACTGCCTACCCAGCCAGCAGCAATTATTGCTTCTTCTAGGATAGTTTCAGAATGCAACTATAAAGTTCTAATTTTAGCACTACAAACTGGTTTAACGACATCAACAACAAGAAGTGTGAATTGCACGTGAGAAAAAAAAGTGTCTCTCCTAATTGTTTAGCTGGTTAAGAAATGAGCAATAGAAGAGAGGAAGACATATTTGTAGTTGCACCTCACAGCAGGCAATCCTTCAGACATAAATGCATCCCCTCTCCTGCTGATCCCAATCTGAAGACAGTAGTCCACTGGTTCAAACCTGACTGCCTCAGGCTAGACGACAATCCGGGCCTCAACAATGCAGTCTGCAGTGCTTGGGAACACAAGCTCATGTTCCAGGCTATCTTCATTCTCGACCCATGGTACGGAAACAAGTACGGCGACAGGATCACATACGGTGATAATGTCATGCAGTTCTTATTTGAAAGTCTGGTAGACTTAGACAAGCAGCTTATGAAATATTATGGGGTAAAACTGAGAATTTACGTTGGTATGCCTGATGAAATATTACGAAGCTTGGCAGTTTATTGGAATATTGTGAAGATAACCTTCCAGTCCTGCAAAATGTTTCCGGAGATCATTGCTTATGAAGACAGCCTCATAAAGCAGTTCAGATCTAATAAAGTTTGGGTTGAAGGATTCCATTCCCACTCTCTGTACGATCCAAATGATTTCTCTCACTTATGCAAGAACCACATCCCATCTGTGTTCGAGAAATTTGAGCTGTTTGTAAAAAATCGCAGTTTCGGATACCCCAAACCACCGGTCAATTTTCACAAAACAATGCCCCACTTTGACTTCTGTTCTGGTGACAGCTTCCTGGATGGCATCGACCTTAGTATGCTCCACAATTATGGATTCCCGACACTGGATGAGGTTTTCAATAAAGATTGGAAAGGAGGCGAATCTGAAGCCCAGAAAAAACTGAGCTTGCTTTCTCTAAGAAAACACACTGAAGACAACACTGATTATTATGACACACTGATGAGCAAAGATGCCTTCAGTCCGTACATAAGATTTGGTTGTGTATCATTAAAGCGTCTCTACTACACACTGATCATTAACAAAACCAACTCACCAGCCAGATTTGTAAGGATGTTGAAAGGATTACTGAAGCGTGAGCACTGCATTGTTCTGGGAAACTTTGCTGAAAGATTGGACTGCCTTGAGAAGAATGATCTATGCGTCCCAATTCAGTGGGACATTAACAGCATACATCTCACTGCATTTAGAAAGGGAGCCACTGGCTTCCCATGGATCGATGCCATTATATGCCAGATTCTACAGGAAGGATGGGCTTGTGCTGAAGCTCGTCATTCTATCGCAAGTTTCCTAACACGAGGATGTTTGTGGATCTCTTGGGTGGAAGGAGTTAAATTCTTTCAAGAGTACATGCTGGACTTCGAACTGTCATCGAGTGCAGTCTGTTGGATGCACAGTGCCAGATGCTTTGTGGGAGATAAAGATGACGGTTTTGACCCACTTGAGGAAGGAAAGAAGTTAGACCCAGAAGGAAAGTTTATAAAAAAGTATATACCTGAACTGGAAAATTATCCCAAAGAATTTATCCATAATCCTTGGGAGCTATCCTTCATTGACCAGAAAATACTAAATTGTGTCATCAATGAAGATTATCCTAAACCTTTGGTGAACCCTAAAATGATCAAAATTGCAAACATGAAAAAGGCACGGAAAGTGTTGAAGAAGTGAAGTATCTGATCTCAAGGTTATTAAAAACATGTCATCCTATTAACTTAGTTTACTTCAGTTGATAATTTATCACTTCTAGGTGTAGTAATCTTAATAGTGTGATAATTGACTAAAATAACACTTTTTTCTCAATGTGTAACTTGTAAACATAGCCTAGGAATGCTTAGGCGGCTCAGGCTCCTCAAGAGGGTGGGTGGTTGGGGGGTGAGGACAAGAAGTAAAAGTCAGGTTCTATATTACAGCCTAGTATGCTACAAAACTACGAAGTGTCATTTTTACCTGTAAGCAATTATATAATATGGTATTACCCACACATATTTTTTGTAAGACTTGAACAAGTTTTTATTAGAGCTCAAAGTAAAATCAATTACTACACAAGGATCACTTATATCAGAAGTTGCAAGACAACTTTTTGAAGTAGAACAGTCCTCTGCCACTTTTAATTCTATGTATTAAGTTTTCCAGTCTCCAGAAAGTAAAAATGGTTGTCTAGAGAAAGCAGAAATGACATGGTGGACGATGGAGAATCAAGCAATTAACATCATCATGCTTTGACTTTAAAAAAGAAATATCATTCTTCAGGCTAACACATTAATTGCAGGAAATTCAAATTCAAAGCCAGACTTTTTTATTACTAGTTTAGTATACAATATTCTTCTGCCAAAATTAGGAGGGGACTCCCGCACCCCCCCCCCCCCCCCCCCCCCCCCCCCCCCCCCCCCCCCCCCCCCCCCCCCCCCCACCCAAGAAGCCACCAAGCGGCCGCCAGGACCCGCCACCCCACCACAACCC
>WLWI01004386.1_pt1 | contig 11950 bp, 5 predicted proteins | sample 6701501 | NCBI WGS metagenome assembly WLWI01 (sample SAMN12718690, study PRJNA515312) | sponge metagenome | isolation source: marine sponge | host: Mycale hentscheli | place: New Zealand: South Island, Marlborough, Capsize Point | collected 2014-11-01
TTTTTTTTTTTTTTTTTTTTTTTCCCCCCCCCCCCCCCCCCCCTCCAAAAAAAAAAGTGATAAACCCTCTATGGATCACTGTGGCTATATCAGTTGCCAGCCTTTTAAATTGTAGTTCAGGGACACTAAGCCACACCATTACCACACCTACCAATAACAGGAATCAATGGTAACATGATAGTTATCTCTTTACTGCAAGTTCCTGCTTCATGACAATAGTGGAATGTAAAGGAACCAGCAATGATAGGCAGTGGTCGCCATTAACTGGTTGAAGATTGTGCGGTAACTTAACTTCCAATTGAATCTGTATAGTTACATAATGAAAAATGAAGTTATTTTTAACTGAGAATTTAGATAAGTGGAGCATTTGCAAGTCACACGCCACCGGAAGCTATGTAATGTCTTTGCAGATCGTCACAGTAAAAAGTTATGAACTTCATCAATGTGACCATAGACTTCTGGGACAAACAATAGAAAGAGGACAATTCCATTGTGGGACAGTGGTCAAGTGAAAATTCGAGACTGTCCCAGAGCTTTTGGGACTGTTGGCAGTTATACATATCCAGTTTTATTCTGTATTATACTCAACTAGCAAGTCCCATCCACACTGTGGCGCCTGACTACTAACTTATACAAGTTAGGAGTGCAGTAGCATAATGTAGTTTTATACATGGTTTCCCTCTTTTGCTGTTTTTTTTTGTTTTTGTTTTGTTTTTGTTTTTGTTTTTGTTTTTTCCCCTCAGCTATCCTGACCCTGTTTTTCTCACTCCTGTTTTCAACTCCTGGATTCCCTTCTCCTCCTCTGTCTATCTCCCTACTCCCTGTCCTTTCTGTGTACTTTCTTTGTACTTTCTTTCACTTCTTCATTGAAGTAGTTACATCTTCCAACTTTTTCTCACCTGCTTCTATTTTTATTGAGCCTTGCATTCTCCTGCTTCTCTGCCTCTCTTATACCCGTTGTGGTTAGTTACTGTAGATGAACACTCTTTTACGAACTCAGTTCAGCGACCCAATGTTCATTTTTATTTATACGATACAATAGGTTAATAAGGCACTTCAAGCTACTCTAAGTTGTCAGATCCCAACAGTTAAATGGTTTCTGTGTGCAGTTCACAATCAGAAGAGTTTGGATCCCGAGGTAGTCGCTTTTTTTTCTCCTATTTTTCCCTTGTCTAACTTTTTTTTATTTATTAATTTTTTTATTTATTTATTTTTTTCACGTTCAGGTAATAATGATACTTTACCAACTCTGATCAACTCATGAATTATTCATGAATACACACATCGTCAGTGTCTGTCACCATCATCATCATTGGTACTGACGCACAAGCATATTATTATATAGATGATTTTAAATACTTCCAAAGCATTAAAAATAAGAGTACCTAAAAGTAAGTGTAGATAGCTATTAGTAAGTGTGAAGATAAAGGTGAGAATTGGGAAACAATAAAGCACATGAAAGAGACAGAATACACCTAGTAAGATGTATAATCAATGTACAGCGATCATATTGATACATCTTTACCCAAGTTAATTGTTAGTTTACAGAGTCGATGAGCTAAAAAAAATTTATTTTTTTATTTTTTGATAAAAAAATTTTTTTCTGGCATAAGGGCTTGAAATATAAAGAGTGTGCTCAAATTTTTTGAGGTTATAAATAAAATCAAGCAGAGTATTTTTCAGAATTAATTTTAGAGAGGTAATAGCAACTTTTTTGGGATGGGTCTATGATTTTTTTTGGTACTTTTGAATAATTGGAGGCAAGTGTCTCCATAAAAGGGAATCTTAATGCTTTCTAAAAGTCTTAAAAACTTCCTTGATTCAAGAGTGAGTTAAGGATTGTGCTTGCATGTGTGCACATGTAGAGTCTTCAATGATACTGTCCACTCTTTCCTCTCATTCTGGTTGGGTGGCATGCATCAATTGGAGTCCATCTCACACCCATCAGCTACTGAGTGGGTCGTATGATTCAACCGTTAGACTGTGGGACATTCGTAGCTCCAAGAAACCTCTCTACTCCATTGTGGCTCATGAGGGCAAAGTTCTGTGCTCAGACTGGACCATCCCACAGGTTGGTTGTATGTCAGTAGAAATTTCTGATTCCTTTATCATTTGGGGAATGAATATTGGTGGGAATATGTTAATGATATTGCTTGCATAGTTGTTGTTGTTGTTGTTTTATAAACTCTAAGCATATATTGCTATTGCAAAAGAATGAATCTGTCCAATAGAAATATGTTTCAGGAGAATTTTTATTTTTTACTTCATACTACTTTAAAAGCTCACATACCTATCTTATATATACAAATACTTCACTTTTTACCTCATAACCCATTCACCGGCACAAGCGCCTATAGGTGCTCAAGGATGACGTAATGTGGGAAAAAATATCTTTCAGATAAACGTTAAAGCTTAGCTGCAGCATCCAGAGCAAGGCTAATGTGTTGTTTTATTGCATGTATTTTTTTGAATAGAAATAGCTACTAGTTGAGCTAAAAATAAACTTGATGATAATTGCTAATATTGCACTGGAATGCATACAGATCACTTTGTTATGATATAGTTATGTTGTGGTCACAACAACCACTTTGTGGTTTGTTGCTATGCAACCAAATTTGACCAAAAATGTTGAACAATACATGTACTTTCACGTGATATATGGTTGCTAAGTACTTTTTGAACGCTGATTTTTTAAACATTATTCATATAGGAAAAAAAATAAAATTACTGAATTTTATCTGCCCGTGAGAGGGCAAAATACAAATACAAATACTCCAATTGATGGTTGTTGTTGTTTTTTTAGAATTATTCTGCCAATACTGATGCAAGTATTGGTGCAACTCTAATCCTGGTCGTTATAATATGTAATTGGCACATCAGTTAGTTAGCCTATGCACTAATAAATGGACGAGCCACTGTACTGAGAATTGTATCTAAATCTGTGAATTTAAAATCAGCTATCTGCTATTATATAATCGTTAAATTCACTTTAAAATGTAGCGATTACTTTGTTAGATTAATGAACAGGTACAGTATGTACAAAACTTAAATGTTGTGTACATATTAACAAAAAGGTGAAATGTGAGCTCAGTTCATTGGTCCATAAACTCAAACATATTCTATAGCTGGCTTCATTAACTTAGACTGGAGGAAGCAAAAAATTCTCTTAAGTGCCGAAATATTATTTTTTTAAATGTGTAACAAATTGATCATCTACTTCTGTAATATCATACCAAATAGAATGCAATTATTTGTACACATTACTTAACTCATCAATCATATTAATAGTTATAGTTTTTGCAGTTTTCAGTACAATGCGTTTAAGACTGCAAATAGATTTTTTAGAGAGAGTGAGGGCCCTGGAGTATACACCTATGTATCTGTTGCAACCATTGGTATTATGAAGAACATTCTAATGTTCAGTTATAACCCTTTAACGACGGATAGGGGTCAAATTGACCCAGTCGTACTGAGGTTTAGATCGACAATGCTTTCTCGCGCATACTTCGCGTATAAGTGTTATCTAAATAAACGAATTCAGCTTGAATTGCGCGTCATTTTGATATGTTCTGTGATGAGGTAGCAATAGAAAATTTTCAAGTTATGTACGGCTGAGAGAAGCGAAGAGACTTTACAGCTATGGAAGTGATGAAGAGTTTCAAGATGAAGCGCTGAATTTTTGCAGAGCTGAATGCTGAGAGCTCTGTGGAGACTGCCCCTTAGGAGATGGCACTGCTCAAAATGGCTCTTCATTTCTAATTTCTTCTGATTACCTCTTCTAGGCAGTGTGCCTACTCCATTAAGAGATATGTTTTGAACTATATCAGAGCAAGTACACTTTAAGAAGCACTAGCCAACTCAAGATTAACACGTATCTGAGCTATTTTCATGCATCAAACTGAGCTGATTATTTCAATATGTATGATTATGTAGCTAAAATAATAATAAATAATCTATAGAATTTCTAATAATAGTAGCTAATCATGCAACTGTAAGTGTCTAATATAGTTACATAATAGAAGAATTATGAAATTATGAATGTATAACAGAGTAACCATATTTATTGTTACATATACCCATGATCATATAGTTTGTTAAAATTAATCAACAGAATTTCGTTTCCATGGCACCCTGTGGTTTTTGTGGTTAGAGAATCTGAAAGCAAAACTAAAGTAGTTTCATATTGTATATACATTGTAATCAACAAAAAAATTACGGTTTGAGTTATTCAGGATTTAAGTGAACTGCTTAAAATCCTACATTTCTTGTCCCCATAATTCAATCTGGAGGTTAACCCTTTCCAAAAATCTTAGTTGTCGCCAGGGAATCGAACTTAGGAACCCTGGTTTTAGCCACCAGTGCTCTAACCACTGAGCTACGACAACCCACAACTTCCAAGACCTTCATATTTTACCTTTATACTATTGAGTAGTACCGCTTGCTGCAGTCTCGTACTCAACAGACCACCAATTATGTGCCGTCAGAACACCTTTTCGGAGTCGACCGGAAGCACCTCCCCCTCCAGAGAGGAGCCATGATTAGTGGATTTAAAAGGTTTTATCATCACAATTATCAAGTTTTGACCCTTCATAGTTGTCGCCACCAGTGCTCTAACCACTGAGCTACGACAACCCACGACTTCCAAGACCTTCACATATTACCTTTATACGGTTGAGTAGTATTGCATGCTGCAGTCTCGTACTCAACAGACCATCAACCACTAATTATGGCTCCTCTCCAAAGGGGGAGGTGTTTCCAGTCAATACCAAAAAGGTATTCTGACGGCACATAATTGATGGTCTGTTCAGCACGAGACTGCAGCAAGCGGTACTACTCAACAGTATAAAGGTAAAATGTGAAGGTCTTGGAAGCCGTGGGTTGTCGTAGCTCAGTGGCTAGAGCACTGGTGGCTAAAGCCAGTGGTCCCGGGTTCGATTCCCTGGCTACAACTAAGATTTTTTTCACATTTTTCCTTTGCTTTTCCCTAGACCCCTTTAAGTGAGAAAGTTTCAATCCAACATGATAAATAACTGCCTGGTTTATTGCATCAGTATAAGCTAGTAAAATGTCAGTGAAAGGCTAAAGTTTGGTAATCAACAGCTTTTTTGTAATTGTAGTATTAGCATCACAAAAAAATGTTTTATTTGTTAAGGTTTCGTGGAAGTCCATGGCTTGCTCTACTGCTTGTTTAATATGCACTATTTTACAATCAGTGACGGATTGTCTGTGTTGAGTATTGATTGCAATAAATCTAAATAAATCTTTCATTGTTAGCTATATTCGAACATTACAATATTTTTTTCTCTTTGTGTTTCAGATGTTTGTTAGTGGTGGCTCTGACAACAAGCTAAGATCATATTCTCTATGACATCACAGTTGTGAATTCAGTTACTGAAGGATAAGAATTGTTTCGTGATAATTTTGTTTTATTGTATTTTTCAGTCACTTGTAAAAGTCAATTTGAATAATTTTTCTGATAATAAGGTATGAATGTATGTATATGAAGTCAAGCAATTGGGAGGAGCATGGAATATGGAATTGCATAAGTAGTTTATATGTCATAATAAAAGGGGAACATTTGATAGTGAACTCCCAACTAGCAAATAACCTCCAGTAAAAGTTCAGCTTGCCCCAACCAAAAGAAAATGTAGCTATTGCATATCACCTCTTTTAGTAAACAACCTCTGGTTTGTGAACTGAAAGCCCTGATCCTAAATTATTCTAATTCGACGGTTTTACTGTACAATTTTAACAATGCAAACATTCAAAAAAAATGAGGTTAATCAATAATATAAACTTACAAAGATAGAAATGTATATAAGTACTCACGTAATGTGTTGTTTTCACAGCTATATATTACAGATAAGCCATGGTTTTGACTTAACAATGGCTATACTGAGATAGACAGCATCATTTTTTATCAGTCTTTTCGGTTGAATTCCATAACGTGCTGCTACTACCTTTTCCAATTCAGTATGAGAAATTAACTGTGAATACCCCCAGCCTATTCCTTCTTCTAAACCCTTATCACAACAAAGTGTTCTTTCATTACTAAGTTTGTCGTCGAAATCATTGAGTATGGAGACCTTCACAGTGGGTCGAAATGGCCAATCCAGTTCCTTGTCATAGGCACCTTTTAGTAAATAGAACAGCATAGATATATAGCCACTATCTTCTTGTCTATTCGTGATGCCATCTAAATATATTTTCATTTGCAGTTTATATCCACGTGACCAGCTATAAAACGGTTTAAATGTTAGTACAGTTTTTTGTTTTTTATTTCGCGAGTAATCCTTAATTGTATATCGAATGTCATCCCCAGGCTTCAAAGTATTTACTTCAAGTTCATTAAAGGATACAATCTGATTCAGCAGATTGTCGACTTTTTCTGTCAACTGAGATGTTAATTCAGATGCCACTTGCAGATGGTGGTCATCTTCACTTTCTTCATGGCTTCCTACGTCCTTTCTAGTTCTCTTGACAGTGCAGCCAAGCTCTTCGTATTTGCAAGTAACTTGGGTATAGTCGCATTCCTCCAAGTGTTGGTGCCTGAGGGATTTTTCGAACTTTGCCGTGCATTCTTCATTAGGACATTCGACAATCTTGCACTCACAGAGTGGATGGTGGGTGTCCACTACCCAATGATACTTCCCCTCAATTCCACAGTATTCACACTGGTAGATTCTGTGGGTGCATTCGCTTAGGAGATGTGTTTCAAGGTTGTTTCTCGTGAGCTGATCATCTTCACAGCTGTTGGGACAGCAGACCAGTGTAAGGAGACACTCACTCACATGCTCTTCCAGATTTTTCACCATTCCCAGCCATTTGCAACCTCGTTTGAAGTTGTCACACTTGACACCCAAGTGACAGATTTTAGAATAACCTATAGTATGAGGGGGGAAAATCACTACATTTAAAGTTCACCTCTAACCTCTCCTGTTGCATTCTACAGCAATTGTGCTGTTGTGACTACTCTGGTATTATAGTACTTGTAAGTGAAGTATGGCACATGGGACTATCACAGAAAAAATAATATTGATGTACGTGGGAAAATATAGTAGGTAAAGTGTCTCTCATTTTCAGTGTGGTTTAATGAATTATAGTTAAAACACATTAGCTAACCAATCCACTGAATAACCACAAGTAGCTATGCTAGATGAAATAGCAGCTGCATCTTTATGATTTTTTTAGTCATGTATATGATTTTATTTTAGCTGTGTACTTTTTATTCTAATTGTAGCTACCCAAAGACATGGCTTAATATGTTATCAAACTTCCCTAAAAATGCTAAATAAAATGCTAGAATAATTTATTGACCCCTACATACCCAGAGAGACACGTTTCAAAGTTGTAAAGTAGCATGTGATAGGTTGGTATCAATATGAAGAGATTAGGAAGTGAATTTAGTGCACTAAGCCCTCGGGCCGAAAACAATCCTATATGGAGGCTAGCTATATAGAATACCACCTACTCACTTATTTTATCCAAAAAATAATTTGGCTTTTCTCCTCGACAGCATGGGCAGGTTCCACTACTGTTCTCCTTGTGGTTGCTGTCAATACAGAAACTACAAAATATCTTTCCACAATCTTCATGCTGTTTGGGATCCTTGGCTACATCCAAACAGATTGCACATATCAGGCTAGTATCTGGTTCATCCACAAAAGAGTAGCGATATTTGTAACCGGCCATTGGCTATAAACTGTGCTGATGGCCTATAGTCTGGTAATATAGCACTGTACTGCCGGCACAACTCTGGTCATGTGACCTGTCCACTTTGAAATAACTTTGTGGCTTGTGTGGCTTACTTTAACCAGAAAACAGATGTTGAGGAAAGTCTATGGCATCTTGCTTATTTAACTGCATTTAATCTAACACTACCCAAACCTCTTAGAATTTCTTATGATAGCTAGCTCTTCAATAGGTATTGTATGCATTGTGCAAGTGATGATCATTACAGTATATTGGGTGATATTTCATGATTTAATTTCAAGTTCTAATAAGCATCCAATCCACTTGTTCTCCCTCGGAGCAATACTCACACTCAGAAACAGACTATCGTTCCTCACGTAATCAGAATTTTGGTATAGATCTTCATGGGAGACAAGTTTAGTGCCATTCCAATCTGTGTGTGACATGTTCGGTACTAGATACGACTTGTGGTTATGGCTGTCTGCAGCTTGGTTTAGAAGTTTTATTAACAGTCTGTAATTGTCAAGCTTAACAGATGGGGATTGTAAGGGCTGCGCTGTCACATAAAGACACTCTTTCTGTTCACCATTTCCATTGGGAAATAGAATGATGCAAACTTTATGGCCGTGGTTATTATGCAGATAGAATGGTTTAGACTTGTATGTATCATTGTTTGATTTCTTTGCTTCAAATCCAGTAATTCTGAAGGTAAAGCTTGAACCTTCAGTGAGTGTTGGTGTATGTCTTTCTTCTAATGCAGATAAGGTATCCTTTAGGTCAGTAATAGTTCTCCTTAGCTCCCGAATCGTGCTGAGTGCACAAGTTATATGATCTTTGGAATCACTCTGAATATGTTTGGGCATTTCTCTTCTCATCTTCTTTACACTACACCCCAAGGAGTCATATTTACATGTTACTGCCACATACTGACAAATATTTTTATGCCCCTCTTCGTCTTTGCGATTGTATTCCACTGAACATTCCTCACTAGGGCATGAGACAGTCATCATTGGACAGTGGTTTATATGGTCACCGGTTATATCCTGATATTTGCCTTCTTCTCCACAATTTGCACACTCATACAGCCTCATAGGACACTCATGTTGCAGATGATATTTCAAGTTTTGCCTGTGTATTCTCAATGGCTCTTCTCCCAGTGAGCTTACATTAGAGTCTATCATGCACTTGTTTGTACAAGGAATCAGTGTGAGGCCACATTCACTGGAGTGCTTCTCTAGATTAGAAACTGTTCCAATCCAAGCACACCCAGCGGCTCCACATCTCACCTCTAAACTTCTTATCTCTCTTTGACCTTTAATACAAACATTCAAGTGGTAATAACTACATCTTTCAATGTAAGAGGTCATAAATATTTAAAACTTACTTCTGCCATCATTGAAGTACTGTGGGTCCGGTGCTTTGCATCTCACACATTCATCATTTTTCACTTTCTTCAGACAATCATTGCAGAAAAGTTTGCCACAAAGATTATGCTGCTTTGCCTCTACAGCCAAGTTGGTGCATATGCCACACTTCAGCCTCATATCAACATCGCTTGTGAAGTAGTACTGAATCTCTTGAGACACCATTTTGTACTGTTCTACTTCGTTGGGCTTTTTTCACCAGTGACTTACCACCACTGGCTTTGTGGTTTTCCTTTAAAGGGTACTTGGCTTTGTGGTTTTCCTTTAAAGGGTACTTGGCTACAACCCTTCCTTCTACCTGTGTACTACTGAGTAACGGCACTTGATTGGTAGCAGTTGTATCTGTACTGTGAGGTTACATAAGACAACAGATTTTCTCTTAATACTATATTTCCAGCCAGATACAGTTCAGGTCAGTAGCTGCAAGTATATTAGCACTTCAAATAGCTATGACTTAAGTCATGAATTTTATATCACTTTGCACCTAAAATTATCTTCAGCGTGCTGAGTCTCCTTCAGGGACAATTGTGACCTTAAATAGCTACAGTATGTAACTTATGGAACCAATAATAATTTTGGTAGTTGCATTGCACAGTTTAGCTAACACATTACTTAATAAAGCAACAGGTGAAGGTGTGATAGAAGTGAATGTGCTTAACTAAATATACTATATGGTAAGGTAATGTTTGCCGTGACTTTAAATGGTTGTTTTTATGCATACATAAAACACAATATTCTAGTTTGCTTCCAAGTACTACACTGTGAATGTGTTCAAACTATTTAGAACTTGGGGCTGCAATATAGCACTGGACTATACAAATAACCATATACCAAAGATTTGAATCGCTATAGCGAAATATAACTGTCAAGGATGTCAGAGACACAGTAAAACTGACACCAGGCCTTGAAGAAGCTTCGAAGAATTGAGTGGATACTGTCAATTACTAACAGTTGACTTAGTTTTGGTAATCTGTGTTGCTTTTCAAATTCATCAATAATGGGCCTCCTAGAAAGTTGTTCATAATGCTTTTCCCCCCAAGGTGAATTGGTAACAAAAAAAAATGTTTACATAATATTAGTTTTAATTATCCACTCCACTGGTAATTTTAATCTAAAATTCTGTCTTTGTTTAGTTTTAGTTTTTTTATGTTCTGTAGAGCTCAGATTTAGTTTTTCTGAGCAAAAAACAATACCCCAAGACTAATTTTTTAAAATTGTAACTAAACAGCAATAATTATAATTATATTCAAACAACAAAAACTTTTCTCATTTTATCATAATAATGATCTTTATAATAATGCACGCATATATTACATTCATCGCTCGATAACAAACATCCCCAATTTTCAATTGCGTTACCCCTGTAATGTCTCGCTCACTCGCCAACTAACAGTTAACTTAATTCTGGCAACCTAGCGGTGTTGCTTTTCATATTCATCAATAATGGGCCTCCTAGAAAGTTGTTCATATTGCCTTTTCCCCCTAGGTGAAGTGATAACAATCAAAATTGCTTAGTTTTAGTTTTAATTATCCACCTCCACTGGTAGTTTTAGTTTTAACTGAAAATTCTGTCTTTGTTTTGTTGTTTTTTTAGTTCAGTTGAACCCAAATTTAGCTAGTTTTCCTGACCAAAAGAAAAAGACTCCAAGACCAATGGGTTTTGTTTAATTGTAACTAAACAGAAACAATTATAATTTATTCAAACAATAAATATTCTCATTTTATCATAATAATGAACTTTATAAAAATGCAAGCATATAATTATTAAATTCATCAAGAAATTGTGAAATCCATTTGTAACACAGAACTGTGAATAGCAAAAAAAGTTACATCTAAGTCATAGTGCGGATCAACCATTTATTCATTGCTGGAAATGATACTTTAAAAATAATTGTACCATTTATTATGTACTGGCTCCGCATACGTTTTAAATCATCACAAGAAATGAATTTAAACCCTTTGCTTTGTCCCATGTTAATTCCTTCGTCAGAAAATGTCAATGTTTTTTCTTGGTGATAATTATCACTTAATTGATTGAGTATTGAAATTGTTGTTTTTTCTCTAAAAGGCCAAGATATTGTTTCATCGTAGACTCCTTTTTCCATACACAGATATACAGAGATGTATCCTATTGAATCCTTCAAGTCAGGGAAACATATTTTAATTGAAACTTTGTACCCAACTGGACTGGTGTAAAATGTCTGAGATTCAACTGAATGTTGTGAAGAGAAATGGCGACCATTAGGATAATTTACTTTAAATACGTAACTCTCTCCTGGTTTTAAAACTTTCAAATTGAGCTCTTCAAAAGACGTAATTTTTTGCTCCAGTGCCTTAACTTGATCTTCCAAACAGTCGATAGTGCCCATGGCAGCAGCTATATGGCAATCATCTTCATCCTCGTGCTGTGAAATATCTCTTCTTGCCTTCTTTACTGCACAACCGAGTTCACCATACTTGCAACTCACTTCAGAGAACTCACATGACTTGAGATGATCATTAAGCTCAGCGTTCTCCATTTCAGAGGCACAATTATCGTTAGGGCAAGTAACTACTTTTTTCTTACACCTCTGGCTGTGAGTTTCAGAGATATACGAATATTTACCATTCTTTCCACAATGAATGCACTGATGAAGTCTGTAGATGCAGTCGTTTGCAATGTGGTGAGCCATACTTCTCTTGGTAATTTCAGCTCCACATTCATTAGTGCAGTCTACCAAGGTGAGGTCACAATTCAGCATATGATCGTCTAATGTTTTGATGATCCCTTTCCAATCACATCCTCTCTCCACATTTTCACACAGCACCTCAAGATTTGATATTGTCTGGTCACC
>WLWI01004390.1_pt1 | contig 11945 bp, 10 predicted proteins | sample 6701501 | NCBI WGS metagenome assembly WLWI01 (sample SAMN12718690, study PRJNA515312) | sponge metagenome | isolation source: marine sponge | host: Mycale hentscheli | place: New Zealand: South Island, Marlborough, Capsize Point | collected 2014-11-01
TGGGGGGCGATGGGGTGGGCGGGCGCGGGGGCGGGGGGGGGGGGGGGGGGGGGGGGGGGGGGAAGCTGAGCTCAATACTAGGCCAACACTGAACATGATCCTCTGATGTACTACTTCTACTATTATTATTGCTACTACTACTACTACTATTACTACTACTACTGCTGCCACATCTACTACCATTCTCACTGAGAGGAAGTTGGCTTGTTATAGTAACTGGTAGTGGGAAGCTACTCTGAAGCTCTAGATATGGCAGACCAATAAGGCAGGTTTAATCAGGGGTAAAGTGGCTTCCCATTGGCTGTGGTGGATAGTGCTCTGATTTTCAATGGGTGGCATTATTTCCTCCTGAATCAGTATAATATGAATCTACAGGCACATTTTAGTTACTGAACACTAATAGATAATGTGGCAAGGATTTGAACTAACAACAGGAAGTAGTTAATTGTTATGCCAACAGGGCTAGAACACCATAGCTACACAACTATTACAAGTACTGTCACCTTAGTCAGCGCCTGCCTCACAGAGACAAGTACTGACTGACTATTTACAAAGACAGAAACATGAATATAATTGTCCCAGCAACTTTTAAACTGTATCTGTAATCAAAATGTATCTATTTGAACTGTATAACTCCCTACAAATTCTGATTTCAAATAGTATTGTGTAACTGAAGCATGGGACTGCTTTATTGATGCACCACACAACTTTGACCTGGTGGCTGTACGCTGAGGTCTGCTCTCCTATAAAAATTTTCATTTCAACAAAAATGATAATCATGTAAATAATAGCAACCAATCATGTTGATGGCATTTAAGTACAAAAAGAGAGAGAGAGAGAGAGAGAGAGTGTGTGTATGTGTGTGTGTTTCCTACACATATAAGTGCCAACCATAATAAGGCTTCAGATATTGGCAAGGTTGCTAATAAAACCATAGAAATTTACTCCAAATTGCAGTTATAAAAGAACGATATCCTTACACATCAGCAAGAGAGTCAGCATACCTGCCATTTCATACTCTTAAAATAATTCACTGAGGATCAAATTATGAATTCAAGGACACCTTTACACTCGCTTTTTGACAAAAATGAAGATGTCACCATCACTACCTAAGAGTTGGAGGAGGTGTTGGGGTTGTGGGACAGAAACCTGATGAGGCCGCAGTTCTTTAAGAAATCATTAACACCATTGATGTTGATGGTGACAATGCCATCAACTTTCCAGAATTCCCGACTCTAATGGCTAAAGTGATGAAGAAAAATGACAATCATTCAAAATGTTTGATAAGGATGGAGATGGTTTCATTTCATTCTCTGAGCTCCAATGATGGCATGCAGCTGCTTGAGGAGAAACTGACAGATAAAGAATGAGATGAAATGATCAAGGAACTGGACCAAGATGGAGATGGAAAAGTGACCTTGAAGGTCAATATTAGTAGTAAGAGGTAAGAGGAGAGATTAAAATATGTGCAGTATCAATTTTCATTGCAGAGTTAGTAAAAATGTGGAACAGCTAGCATTTGCTTCGTCACAGAACCTCCTCCATAGATAGAGTATTCATAGCATGTGGAGGAAGACTAGCGAATATTATGTTTTATTTTGAAAGTATCAACAAAACAAGGTCCGACTAGGTAAAATTTCAATAAACAAAAATGTCATGATCACTTGTACTATGAAAGTATGATGCTTTGACTTCTATGGAGAAGAAGCAGGTATATTTCGTTACTGTTATTACTACTACTACTACTACTACTACTACTACTAAAGAATGTAATAAAACAACACATTTGCTTGTTCACAACTCTCCTGCTACTTTCTTAAATGAGGTTATGTGTATTGTGACCTGAAGAGTGGGAATACATTTTTAAATGATATTTAATTAATGCATCACATAACACTGCCTATCTGCCGACTGGAGCATAGCAACCAATCCCCGCTGACATTCAAGCACAAGTGTGCAGTCAGTGCACATGCTGTCAGTTATTAGCACGGTTGAACTGATAATATCACATAATGCGATGGCTTTTAGCACTTAAAGGTCATAAAGGTCAAACCCAAGACGGGTCCTGATCCTAAAAAACTATTTGGGATGTACCGAATGTGTGGATAAAGTTTCACACTTTATCATAAAAGTGCATACAATGTTCTTAGCAGCTGCACTAATAGATATTGTGTTTCATTGAGAAAGATGATATCTATCCTATAATCAACAAGCCAGTGGTAATTAGGGGAGCTACCCTTTCAAGCGAGCGATTATATAGCTATGTTGGAAGGAATTCGCTTTGGAAAGAGTTGCTATTAATGAAATACAATAGTTTATTTGTGTAGGCGGAATAATTCTTACAAATTTTATTTATAGGATGGACTACGAAGATAGAGAAGTAGGCACCATCACTACCAAGGAGTTGGAGGAGGTATTAGGAACAGTAAAGACATCATTAATCGTGGATGTTGATCATGGTGCTGGTGGTGGTGCCTATCAACTTACCAGAATTACAAACTTTAAATGGCCAACATGAAGAACAGTAACAATGAGTAATACTTACGGTTGGTTTATTTCTATCACATTAGCTCTGCAGTGCAGCCATGGCAATGGTGGGGTGGGTCAGAAAATTTCCCTAAGTAATAAGAGGAGAATTTTAATAAAATATTCCATACCAATTATTATAAAAATTTGTAGTACTCATAATGAACAACAAATAGCAATAAAATGAAATGAAAGTAAGGCCAATGCATATAGTCTTTCCACAGGAGGGTTCCAGAGAAATGAGTCACTTTACCAGACAAAGCACAATAAGAAAATAGGGTGCGCTATGGCAACAATACGCAATACAGACCTGGGCGTGGCTTTCTGTGAGGTGCCAGAAATGCTCCAAAAAATTTGTACTACTAGCTAGCTGGTAGTAGCGCTGGGCAGCTGTTGCCAGCATATACTAGCTGTGGTCTAGTATGGTGTGTAGGATGCTGGACGGTCTGTGGAAGGTATTAGTTGGGGCTAATTTTGGTTGATATAGTTGGCTGGTGAGTGAATAATCTGGTTGCCTTGGTATGTAGAATCTTGACTGGTGGATAGTCTGGCTTACTATTGTCTTGCTTGACCATTACTCTCCAGTATTACATCTGGATGTATTATGGAAAGAAGCTATGTGACTGTGATGTAACATGTTCATGTCAAGAGGATTCAGTATGATCTAGGTATGAATAAGTTTTAATAAGCATGTTGGGATAACTCTATCTATCACATATTTTATTATAAAGTGGCATTGGTAAGAAGTGCCCATACTGTACTTGCTACTTCCCCCAATGTACACACATGGGTTGCTACAATACCATCTGATCCAGCGTTTTTGCAGTGTGTGCGCACGTAGGCCGCCGGTAGGTGCGCACTAAACGCGTGTGATATGTGGTGTGTGCGTTGTGTATATGTTGCATTGATGCACGCCCCCGGAAGAAGAAAGAAAAAAAAAGGCGGTGGCGCTTTAGAGCATGTCGACCAATCAAAATCGACCTCGGATTGCTGCTGCAAAGCAGGAAGTCTGGCTCCACAAGTTAGTTAAAAGTAGCGGTAGTTGGGAGTGGCGTTTTACCGGAGGAGCCTCGTTGAATACTTGGAATATTCGTAGTTGAAGCACTCCAATCTTGGTTCTGATATGGTAAGTAATCTTTAATGAGCTACTTTATAATTATGACACCATTTTACACTTCTAGGCTGATTCACTTTCCGAAGAGCAAATTGCTGAATTTAAAGAGGCTTTTTCTCTTTTTGACAAGGATGGTGATGGTACTATCACCACCAAAGAGTTGGGAACCGTTATGAGGTCGTTAGGGCAGAACCCTACTGAGGCTGAATTGCAAGATATGATCAATGAGGTGGATGCTGATGGCAATGGCACCATTGACTTCCCAGAGTTCCTAACTATGATGGCCAGGAAGATGAAAGAGACAGACAGTGAAGAGGAGATCAGAGAAGCTTTTCGAGTGTTTGACAAGGATGGGAATGGCTTTATCTCGGCTGCTGAACTCCGCCATGTCATGACCAACCTTGGGGAGAAGTTGACTGATGAAGAAGTCGACGAGATGATCAGGGAGGCAGACATTGATGGCGATGGACAAGTGAACTATGAAGGTCAGTTTTTTAAGGGTTTTCATATATCAATGAAAAAGTTGACTTGTTTGTTCTTTAATGTAGAATTTGTGGCAATGATGACTAGCAAGTAAATTGCTCCGTCGTGCTGACAGTTCTTCACTTGTTCATTTTCATCCATTTTCTCATTGACTCTTTCTTATTTTTTGATTCTCTGTGTTCACTATTCGTATGCGAATGAAAAAAAAGATATAGCAAATTAGTCTAATTCAATTTAATCTTGCCTTTAATTGGGTTTGAAATGTCAAATAAATGTAGAGAGAAATACCTGTATGAGAACAAATATAATGTAAGCTTTTTTTGTAACTGATGTGTTCACAAAAACTAAGTGAAGGTGGCACAAGTAACACAACTTGTATTTGTTAGTGGAATAGTCTTGCTTTTCATGACACAGACACACCATGTTTCTTCTTCATATGCATCACAGCAGCAGCGGGGACTGGCTTTGGTACTCCAAAAGTAGAGTCTGAATAGGAGTAGGTGCCAGGTCCTGGCACTCGCTGTAACAAACAACACCGCAATATTTATTATAATACTGCTAATGGTATCAATAAATTTGGGTTTTACTAAGTGTAACATACAATGTGATAATAAGTTTGTGTGTGTGTGTGTTAGTAGGAAAATGTATTCTTATTTTATTTGACTTGTCCTGCAGTTGCACAATACTTCACAAACTTTGTGTGATCACCAACCTTGGTTCATGAATAATTTGTGGCATTCTTTCCAAGCAGTTGGAATAATCACAATATATAATGAATTATTTTATGCTTTATGATTTGGTAATTGGTCTGAGCTGGTGTAGCTAGGAGTAATGGAATGCAATGATACATTGTATTACCAAACCGTAGGTGGGAGACTCGACTCTTAAGCTCCACTTACAGTGTGACTACTCTGGAAACGAGAGACTTTGGACTTAAAGCTTGATGAGACGACTGTTCCTTTACCTGCAGAAGATTCATACATACCAGGACCTGGACCTGGAACCTGGGAACAATACAGCACAAGTTGTTCATGTGTAAAAATTAAAAAAAATATTAGCCACCTCCCCAATATTTGCATAAGCAGTCAGTAATCACCACGTACCAATGTGTGAAGATAGTATCCTCACAATTGGTATATGTTACAACTTTTTTTTTTAGTGGGGTAGAGATGATTTATTATACAGTATGTATATTATGACTTGTCTACAGGAAAATCAGGCACAATGTGGGGCCCTGTAAAAATTTTTTTACACATTTCGTAGGCATTCAGACATTAAATTTTCCAAGTTCTATAGTGGTAGCTTCAGTTACAGATGTCTGCGACCTAACCCGATTCAATCCACAGGCTTCTTTAATACAGTGGTGTTGGTCCTCAAAGATTGCTCCCTCCCATGGAGAAATTGTGATACACTCTAGTGGCTTGGGAAGGGGGTTCCAGGGGCTAGAGACCCCTTTGTAATTTTGGGGCACAATCTAAGTGTTTTCTCACATGAACACCTTTAAACCACATCACATACTGTCTTGAAGCCCCCCCATCCCATACTAACACATGTTCCTATACCACTGCAAACTCTTTCAGCTAATGAGTCCTGCAAAGACGACATCGAGACACTTCTATCAGCAATGCTTGACAAGCCCTTATCTGCACAGTATGTACAATTGTACTCAAACATGAACATAAGGGTTGTGACATAGTGACTGAAGTTCATTGGTTACTAGGATCATCAGCCCTGAAGGAAGTCACTGACTAAATATTAGGTTGAGGTGAAAGTTTGGAATGGATTGGAAGCCTACACAAGTCTGTCTCAGGGTAAGTTTGTTGCTTGGCAACATAAGTGTTATTTAATCCTTATCACATCCTGAACTTTATGACTTCTCATTTCACTTAAAACAAGAGTGGAGATAACAACAAGAGCTATGTACAAACAAATACTATTCACACCAACTAGAACAGTTAGTCCAACCTGGTACCTGTAAATTACCGAAATAACTCTGTGGTGAGCATGTGTGTACATGTATGTGTTTGTACAGGTATGTGTGTATGTATGTGTTCAATGTTGACTGGTATATGTCTTATATTATTTGTGCAGAGACATTAAATCAAGTGTAATGTTTCCTGGGTTTCCTGCTACTTGCAAGTGAGTTCAGTTCATTCACAATAAGGGAAACAGTAACACATTTAAATGGACTAATAATTGGGTGTCACTCTTTTATGCTTTGATTGCCAGCTGTAATGAAGCTAAATTATTTAGTATGCTTTCTGAGAATTATTGCTGTGTTGAACTGACTAGATTTGGTTTGGTTGTATAAAAATTAAGCAAAATGGCTGCTTCAGTAATGTTGCCAGTTTTTTAGTAGGCTGGTTCTTTAAAAAAGACACTTCCAGCATTCTGGTATGATTGTTAAAATACTTTGAGTCAGTCAAATTCTATGACCTTATTGATTCACTGTCAAATTTAATATAAGCTCAATTTTTTTTTTATTTTGCTCCTTAATTTCTCCATTCCCTTCCCAAAGCCCAAGGTTTTACTTACCACTCTAAACTGATGGGCCAGTCGAAGGTCTCTGGGAACGTGGGACTTGAAATGGTACGTTCTATTTTCACAAACAAATAATTATAATAAATTCCTAACAAATTTTTTTTTTTTTTTACTTTGATCCCTTTTGTGCTGCAACTCCTTGATAGTCCACCACATTGTATTGGACAGGACTGGTGTTGAGCTCCTAATAACATTGAAATAATAATTGTGATAGAATAATAGAGCAGAAGTGGAAACATATAAATCCTAAAAACTTGTTAACCCGCAGCCTACTGTTATGATGGATACATTTCCCCCAATATAAACTTTTTTTTCGTGTGTCAAGTCATTGGCTGCATGCTACATTGAGAGATTAAAAGATGTAAAAATGTATGTAATACTCCAGAGAAATTGTAAGTACACCATTTATAATGGCAGGAGATAAAAATAACAATCGGACTAATTTAATCTAATCACTTTAATTGATTGCTTCAGTTTGACAGTTCCAACAAGACTCAAACAGCCCTTCATTTTCATATAGTGTGAATTCTAAGGGCTTTTTAACATAATGCTTATGCAAAACACACACACACACACACACACACACACACACACACACACACACACACACACACACCCTGTAGCCAATCAAAACACTTCAGTTTACCTTGTCCAAGCAACCATGCCCTATCTTGGGTCCCTGATCCCTCTCGATTGCCTTGAAGTTATATGTCAGAGGTTTCCTGCCAGTATCCTGAATGAAGTCTTCCATTTCGTACCTGCCTGGGATCAGCATCTGACCTGTGCCAACAAACCTCTGGTGGCTGGCGGACTTCGCACGAGATGTGTCACGAAATCTGTAGGAGTATCGTGACTTGTGAAGATCGTCAATAAACCCTCCAATTTGATACGCTCCTGGGATGGGTGTTTCCTGTAACAAAGAGAAGAGTAATCTCTCTCTCTCTCTATATATATATATATAATTATATATATATATATATAATTTTTTTCATACATACAGCAAAACCTCTCAACAAAAGCCACTCATGTGGGAAAGCCTTTAGAGAGCTTGACTGCTGTCAGAGGTTATTTTCTATTGTCACAGATAATTGGGTTGTATGAGAGTCCAGTTTCATTTCGAAGTCCCTTTGTAGAGAGGCTCAAGTGTAAATTCAAGTTGTAAAATTCATAAGTATAATTTATTTACTTCCATTAATGCTTATACAGACATTTGTGATTGTGGCCATTCAAGTGTGATCTTGCAGCTGAGGTGGGATGAGATAATTCTACTACTAACTATAACCTAACCCACTATCCACACACAACATACCACACCACCAGCTAACCTGAACGCCCACTCACACTTGCACCCCCAAGCAACTGCAAGCTTGTTTACCTTGACATAGTAACGCCACCATTCTCTGTTCGTACGTTCGTCGTCATATTTAGGCGTGTTTTCAGCTTCTCCGTCTCGTTTGGTGTATGCAGAATATGGCCTTCTGAAAGTTACTGCTGGAGCTGCAAAGGTGGTATCAGCCCGGGGTCTGACGTAAGCGCTCTTCGACCGACTGCGCTTAGATTTGGTCTTGGTTCTTATTTCTTCTGTCCCCTGAGTGATAGGGGCTGCAGAAACTGCGGCGGGTTTAGCTCCGGTCTGTTCCATTTCTTTGCAAGCGCAGTTAATAGAATCAAGTTATTGTTATCAAAACAAATGAAGCTAATTATCGTCCATTGATTTTCTCTTTTGTGGTGACTTTTGTTTTTCTCAAGAATGCGTTGGAGTAATACTTCCGGCTGACGCTGCTTTACCAATTCATCCTGGCGTTCGTATATTATGTCTGAAGAAATCAAAGTAGTAATGGATTCGGGAGGAATAGTGGGAGACGGCGAGGGTACTGACGTCCAGGAAAAGAGCAGCTCGCTACGACCTATGTACATGCAGCTTTTCTCCGCTTGGGATGTCAGAAAAGCGCCAGTAAACTGCATTCCCAGGTATATATGTTAGAACTAATCTGTGTTGTGAACTGCTAGTTGTTAGAAATAGTGATATTAAGTATTGGGTAGATGTACAGTTTTACTTTAATACAATTTTCTGGGTTCAGAACAAGCACACTTTTTCTTGTTTAAGAACACCAATTCTTGCTATACTTGATTGTTTATGGTGTTTAATATAACTGCCTCAGGAGTGAGCGTGTTGGTATCACATGTAGTATACCTATCACATGTAGTATACCTATCACATGTATGTCTAATACATATATGCCTATTACATGTAACCTATTACGTGTAGGTCTCCTGAAGTATTAATTGGGTATGTGCATAAGATATTAGTAAACGTGGTACAAGAAATATCCACCATCCCCCTCCCCAACCCCCTCATTTTCAACAAATTATTATTAATATCTTTTGTTTTCGTATTTGTATGTCAATCGTTACTCATACTTTCCACGTAGGATTGATATGTTCCTGTCCTCTTTGTGTAGGCTATGTACTCTTCAGGTGACGAGGCTGGATGTGACACGCCCCTTAGAGCCGGGTTTAGCCTCTATTGTACTGGCCATATCCATGAAAACTCCGCACAGGTTCCTGCGGTCCAGTGAGATATCAGTGGGTGCCAGTGGAACTCTCACTGTACCTCTGGACCTCACCTTCTCATTGCAGGCAAGTACAGTAAGCATGAACAGTTTGTAGGGTGAAGTGGACGCACTAATAATTCTACAGTTTAGGTAGAGATAAGTTTTTTATTTTTTATTATTATATGGGCCCAGGTACAAATTGTGTTTCTAACACATACTGTACATACATACACACATATACACACACATACACATACTCACCCCATGTATATGTTTTGGTAATAAAGAAGATTTGGCGAGTCCTAGAAGTTGGTATTCTTATTCGTAACTCTATTGCCAAATTGGCCAAATATAGAATGCAGGTGTTCACACCAGACTAGAGATACTGTATAGGATTGCAGAATTTCTGTGCTGGAGGACCAATACATTACATTTTTCTGATTTTATTTCAGTTGAAGTTTTCTAATGGGATTTAAATGTTGTGAAAGCAGAAATGAGTAGGAAAAGAACTGCAAGGGATTTTTTTTATTCATGTTTGTGTGTGCATGTGTTTATGTGTGTGCATGTGTGTATATGTGTATGTGTATGTACGATGTGTGTGTTAGCCTGTAGTTTATCTAGTTACAGTGGTGAGGTTGGCATACACATGATGTATGTCTGTATGTATACATCGGAACTCAATAAGTCTGGATGTGAGGGATGTGATTTGATAATGGGATGTGATTTGATAATGGGATGAAATTTGTGAAGCCGATCTTTTTTTAACTACACTATTTCAGAAGATTGATCGAATCATTAGGACACAAAATTGTGTCCAATTAACATTTAAGTTATTCCTCAGTTGCACTTGTTGTTTATTTACACACATCTCATGTTGGGGAGGAGGATGTCGTCCTGTTTGTTAGGGCACACAGCTCATGTTGGGGAGGAGGATGTGGTCCTGTTTGTTAGGGCACACAGCTCATGTTGGGGAGGAGGATGTCCTGTTTGTTAGGGCACACAGCTCATGTTTTGGGGAGGAGGATGTTGTCCTGTTTGTTAGGGCACACAGCTCATGTTGGGGAGGAGGATGTTGTCCTGTTTGTTAGGGCACACAGCTCATGTTGGGGAGGAGGATGTTGTCCTGTTTGTTAGGGCACACAAATACACTAGTAGTTACCAATGTAAAGGTACAAGCCTATTGTAGGAATACAATATCAAAACCTAAGTGAAATTTTAGGAAACATATCACCAGGGATACCATTGCCTGGCAACACTGGTCATGTTTTACACACCATGAGGTCCAGCTGTTGCAGCTTTTGATGTACTATAGTTTCATCTCTACTACAGTGCACTTTTAGTGTAACACAAGAACTTACACTTGAAAATGCTATGGAAATATGTTTAGTACATTAGCTCATAGACCTGGGAATGGTGCTGGTGCTGTCATTTTCCTAATTAAATATTACTAATTTGACTCCATATATCCTGTGCTTTGAAACTACATCTACACGTATAATTAGGTCCAAGGTGTAAAGTTTCGTATATTTAAGCTTGGTCCTTGTGCTTGCCATTTCTCCCTTTCAACTCAGTATTTTAAGAAACCCTATACAGAAGGAATTTAAAAAAGAAAACCTAAAGTAATTCTTTATGTTGTGATATTTTTCACACCTTTCAGTATCCCCATTTTCTGAAGAGAGGAGGAAACGTCCTTCAAATCAGACTGCAGCGACGTAAGCGTGTGCGCAACCGTCCCCTTGTGGGCTACAAGAACCTTGCCATCGGCTACGTGGAGATGGCCCAGGTCCTCCAGCACAGCTTCCAGGGAGAAGTGAAGCTGTATGCAGAGAAGGTGCAGGAGCACATGGCCGTGGTCAACGTCAGCTCACTCACCACGACAGCTATTGACCTGGATAGAGGAGGAGATATGGCTGAGGGTAAGTAGACTGGAATGGGAGAGGGGAGGGGAGGGGAGGGAGGGGCATTTAGCTAGCTATTAGCAACTGTAAATTATCCTTTCAAATTCTAACTTGATTTGGGAAAATCCTACAACCCCCATCATCCCATCCCCCTCCCCTCATAAGTACGTGCATCACAACTAGAGAGACTATAATACTATAATATACACAGTCTGTGTACCTAGAACATTAAGTCTATGACTTACAGATGGCAGTCATAGCCAATCACCTTCTTGACAAAATATATCGTAGTCATCCCTCAAGAATAAAAAGGTTGATATTTTAAACTTTTCAGCTCACTGGGCAGATTTCTCAAAACAATCTTCCCCATATGATATTCATTACTTTGAAATGTTGCAACTGTAATGGAGTCATTATTTCTTTCAGCTTTTCACCCAAGGAGGATTTTTTAACATTAGCACGGTTGCAAGAATGCCAGAATTATGGCAAAGAGCACTAACAAAATTGTTTATTAGAAAATCCATTGTCCAATGGTCAAACACAATGTAAGCGATGCAAGTTTTGTGTTGGTTTGTCCAGCGAACAAGTGTGTGTGAAGTGTTGTGTGTTACAGAGCTCCAAGTAAACAATACTGGAGGTCACTTAGCAGTTTCTTCTAGAAATATTCATTGTAACCTTTCATAAATGCTGTAGGTGACTTAAATTATAAAGGGATGGAGATTTTTGCCGGGAAGGAGGGGGGGGGGGGGGGGGGGTCTTGCCTTTTTTTTTTTTTTGTTAGCAACGTATTGCTCTTGTCTTCTAGTGTCCAGGGGGGATGAAGAGGGG
>WLWI01004392.1_pt1 | contig 11944 bp, 7 predicted proteins | sample 6701501 | NCBI WGS metagenome assembly WLWI01 (sample SAMN12718690, study PRJNA515312) | sponge metagenome | isolation source: marine sponge | host: Mycale hentscheli | place: New Zealand: South Island, Marlborough, Capsize Point | collected 2014-11-01
TAATTATGGTTGCTAAGAACTATATCAGACTTTTCCCCGCTAATACATTTTCTTACGAGCATACCAGACTGTATCAGATTTATAGTTCTTAACGACAAGCGCGGTCGCTCGGGTAACGGGCTATAAGGCACTGATAAAGCAAGCTACGCAACAACTTGTCTTTTAATGGTGTGCCGTAACGTACTTATTTAGATAACTTATAGTACGAAAGGCCTATTATAATGGTTCACCGTTTGTGTAGTAGTTGTTTGAAGCCTGGTTACACGAGAACTATATAGCGGCGTTAACAGTTTACCGCTTATTGCTGATAGTCAGCAGTGTTCAATGAATTTATTAATAGAACACATAGTACGTCAGACAAATTATTAGTTTTGGTATATTTTCCCAGAAAACAAAAGTAGGTGTGGCTTTCTTGCGTTTCTATGAAATCCGAACCCCCCTGTGCAAACTCCTGGCTACAGGCCTGCCACTGTTGTACTGTTTGGTAACCCCAGGTGTGATCCTATATTGCTGTATGTATGCTATTTCGTACCCCTCTATAGGCTTGCTCTTATATTGCTTTATTAGCTTAACCTATACAAATTATAATTATAATATTTACCTCAAATTTAAAACATACATACATACATTCATATTATATATAATATAATTATATATTATTATATACATACATCTAGGAGAAATAACGCCAACTAATAATCTGTTATGGTCGCAAATTTGCAGTATGGCCCCTTTGGGAGACCCCGAGGGTGTACACAACAACAACAACTAGGCCTTCAACTCGTCCTCAATGCTTTACGCCCTTGCGCGGTTAACCAAAACCTGCAAACACATAAAAGGGACTGAGGGAATGCGCAAAGGCTCTCCGTGGCGAAAATTTATTGGATAGCTATTGGACAGCTATTGGATTCTAGTTCATTGAGTGGTTGTGCTGTGCTTGTACTAGCGGTGTTCAGTGAACCGAGAGGGCCTAAATTTTCGCAGCGCTGCCAAGTGGGTTCAGCTATTAGGTCTTAGCTATTATTAGTAACTTGTAGCTGTGAATTAGAGGGTCCTGTGGTATTATGGAGGAAGATAGAGAGATCAACGAAGGGTTAAATATGTATGTCTCACAACAGCAGAGTAAGTCAGGCCATGCAAAGTTATTAATTAGTCTCTCAGGCTAGCGGGAAGAGATTTTGTTATAATATTATTTTTGTGCATGGTCTCAGATGCACTCATTCAGAAAGCATGATGTTACTGAGTATTGTACTCCCACTCTTTGGCTACACTAGTTTATTTGAAGAGCTGCAGTAAATTCAGAATTGACACTAACATAGGTATCACTAACAACAACTCCCACTTTCAGGGCTGGCAAGCTCCACTGTGGACAAGTTTGAGCACCTATTGCCATGAGTAATAGACTATTATTAAACCACAAGATTGTTAGTTAATTAAAAATTCAATTTTTTTGAAAAATTGGAGTGGGAGGGGGAGGGGGCTTGAGAATTTCTAAGGCCTAATAGGAGTGGACATTGCTATGAGTAATTTGGAAAATACTGTTGTTGTGTTAGTATAATCCCATAATTGTTGGCCATGATTAGGGTATTTTCACCAATCAGCATAATAATGTCGGCATAAATATAAGTGTAATGAGTGTCCTTAGCATAGAAATATAATGCTAGCATAATAATGCAGGTATAGGTACTTAATTTAATCAACAGTTCCTTCACGGAGAATTAGCTGCCTGTTCTTCCTTCTACTGTATACGCCAAATACATATTGTTTTGGTCCAAAAAATTATTTTGTTGTAACCGCTAGCTATTGCTGTAGTAGTGCTGATGGTTTGTGTCTTGAGTGCTTACAATATCAAATAATAAATAATTCAATTATTTACCATTCCTTCATAATTATAAACAAAATTTTAAATTTTAACTTTCATTTGTAAGTTAACATTAATGTCTGAAGAAGTCAGAAGTTGAAGCATTGAGACTTGTACGACTTTTTTAAGTGATACTTTAAATTAATGCAAGGTTTTAGCTTTGTCAAATAAAAACAACAACAGCACCTCAATAATATAGATACCGTCAAAAAAGTAATAAACTCAATACTTTTTCTTATGCAAAGTTGACATTGGACCGCTATTTCTATGTTTATATTGCTTAACTCTCAATTGATTTGTGCCAACACAGATATTACGGCAAAAAAACAACAACAACAAAACAAAACAGCAACAATAACAACAATAACACTTAATAGGATTATATAAGAACATAGAAGACTCTTCATATTTATATCAGATGTTATTATTATTTAGTGTATGTACGATAGGAAAGCAAGACCTTATTGCATGCTTTACCAGTAAGTTTTAATATGAGATAAAAAAAAAAATATCTTGAGCAAACTTTGTTATAATCTCGTTACGTTGTCTGGTTTGCTATGTACATTAGTTAACTTGATTCTCTACTTATTGAAACGTTTGTCTAATTAACTCTCAGCGTGTATGCGCATGAGGCTCATAGTAGTTATTCTGCCTGCTGGTATTGTTTTGTCAGTTTGTCTGTCTGTCTGTTCATCTGTCTGTCTGATGACTGACCATTAATTATTGAATTTGATATGAACATACTCATAATGATCATTTCAGTCTCTTTTTTGTGTCACTTATTTAATTTCAGCATGGTCTGAGAAAATCCAAATCAATCAGCTTTGCATACCAGCTATTATGAGCAGTGGCGCCGATTGTCACATAGAATAAATGCAAGCAAATAAAAATTTGTAGACCGTAATAGTTTTGTAGGCAGGTATACAGTTTTGATTATTACATTTTGGTCTAAAAATTAATTTTATAGCTACATACTGGCTAGCTAGCAAGCTAGCTAGTATGAAGTATTGCTGAGGGTTCGCACTTTTTGTGCTTCATGCTACTTATCTCTACTCAACTCTATGTATCTTACATTCTTGATTAAAAACTGCTTATTAAATGTAGGAGCTTAGACATTATTATGTTTTATCTCTATCTAGAGCAATATCAAGAAACAGTCGCTCATCCAACAAAGGTCAATAAAATTCTCTGATTTACAGTGACATCTTTCAATATAAAACGGTAAGTGTAGACTAATTATTTTCAAGGGAGACAAAGAAGATTGTAACTATATTTCACTAAGCTTCCCATGTACTCTAAATATGTGAAGAATAGCTTCATATCATCTTAAGGGTACTGGCACATAGCAATGCCTGGGCGCCTTTAGTAGCGCACTTCAGCTGAATAGTCGTGCATTATCTACCACAAAGTCACGCCCCTGCTCTGTAACAAATTAGTGCCCGTGAAATGCAGCTGTGCCTCACTTACATCAAGGCACGTACTGGTACGGTGGGGTGGAGTCAACTTACAATAAAAAATCCTCGCGTTCTAAAGTAATGGATCCAGAATAATTTATCTTGCATACTGCTCAGGAATGGACAAACGGGGCTTGGTTCAAATTTTGCCAAGGTTTAGGGCCACAAGGGTCAACCCTATAACGTTGAGATATTTTTAATATACGGAATTTCACAGAAATAATCGACAATAATTCACATGGTATTGTGAGCAAATAGAAAAGTAAAATAAAATTCAACAAAAACTCAACAAGGTGGTAGCCATGCAGTACTGCTGTGAAGTCCAAAATGGTGACGGTATTTCTTGAGATGCGATTGACTTCCAGCCTTCATTCTTGGTAGGTGCTTTCTCCTAGCAGTATATGCTGGCTTGCATAAATAAAATAACTCGGGGAGGAGGGGGTGGGGGGGGAAAGCACAAATAGGTTTAACATGCCCTAGCAACCGTGGCCAATTTGGCTGGTATATCGCGCTCAAAGAGTGTGCCAGTACCCTTAAATCTCTCAATATTTTCATTGTCATCAGTTCATGCTAATTGTTACACATCTCAGCTAAGAACTATAATCCATGACTCACCATTCCAGTAGCGTAATAAATTTAGCTAATAAATCAAAGATGTAGAAATCATATTTGTATCATCACAGCCATTGAAGCAATGCCCTCTTTTGATAAGTAAAAGCTTATTATGATTTTTTTTTACAAAATAAAACAAGTGTTGAACAAAAAATGCAATAAAATATTCATTTGGTAGTCACAATCAGCTACATTAACCTTGAACCTTTACTCATTCACACTAGATATATAAGCTATATAAAGGCAGATAAGTTGCCGAGGATGCTAAGATAAGGTAAAGCTTGGCCATAACCACAACATATGTGTTATCCTTTTATGATGACAACAGTCATTACAAGGTACACAAACCTGTGAGACCAGCACTAGCCATTGCTGTTCTTACAACGCTGACGTATTCCATAGTAGACTTCGTTGCTTGGACTATGTATACAGCTTTCAATTGAATTCCTCTTAACAGTTGCTGTCATCTTATTCTATTAAGCTAAGATCTTTTTATTTTTAAATAAAAAAAGTGTGAGCCAATAATAGTCATGATTTCTGAGCAAATGCTTGGACTTTTAAGATCATTAAATTTACCATTCATTTGATATTTATAAGAAAATACATTATTCTAGAATCAATAATATTGAAGTAAATTGTTAAGAAATAATATTAAGATAAAGTGGTGAATTTTTTAGATTTCTTATTGACCATTACACAACTTCACTAAAAAAATGTTCAGTTGAGTTTCTATCATTCTGATATGGTTATGGTGTACTCTTGTTCTTTTCCCAGTTTTGTGCCAAGAGGAGAATTGGGGGGTGAAAGGTCACTCTTGGGAATACATAATAAGTATAATTTTGACATTCATGCGTTTGGTTGTGGTTTCAAGCTAGGTGACTTTTAAAAGCTAAGATTTATCAGATGCACCAAGAAAGCCATACTCTATAGAGAGCCAGCTGTGATATGGTTTTACAGCTAACACATCAGACACAGGACATGACAATAATAAAAATGTATGAAAACAAACTGAGAACAAAATATTATTTTATAGCTAGATATATAAAGTCTTCAAATTGAAAATTAGAATATTCACATACTGTGTAATGTGAGGATATTACTTACCAGATAAGGGACATAACATTACAGTTCCAATTTAATCTTTTATAATTTTACATTTAAGGATTATGGCTGCTCCAGAGAAGACAGCCATAGGAACCAGTACCAGGCTTCTTATAGATCACCTAGCAGAGGAGGAAGACATTGAGGTATTGCTGATGACTTGATAAATAACAACCTTATCTTTAGTGATGTCTACCAAGAATTTTTTCTTCGTACCAAAACAAAAAAACAGAAAGTCAGAGATGTGGTCAGCAATGTGACTGGGAAAGTGAATGCAAACACTGAGAACTTCATGCAATTCATCAAAGTTAATGAACTGCCAAGTTCGGAAAAACAACTGGAAGACAAATTTGGTGAGTACATTGGAGATACTAGACATAATAATACATGATGCTTAAACTATTGAGTAGCTGTTGAAATGTTATATAATACAAAGTGTGCAGCCATCTATACAATACATGCATTCTATATAATGTAGTCTACCATGTAAGCAGGCACACATGGCCATTAATTCATTCACTTACCAAATTCGTCAAATGGGCGCATACCCTTTAAACTAATTGGCAGGGTTGTGTTTTTGATTGTTCAACTTATGACACATGATACAAAAATTGGCACATGACACTATAGAAAACTTATGCATGCTTAGGCAAATAGATGAGTCAGGGCTAAAAAAAGTATTAGAATCATGGGTACTTGGGTTTCAACAATCATCATAACATTTAGATTGTGGTCTATCAATGTCATAGTTTGATCGTTGTTGACAAGAATGAGACTGTGTATACGAGAATCTAGAAGACTTGTCCCTGTGAAAGGAAGATTGCCTATCTGCATAATTATATTGTAGTCGTCAATCATAATAAGAGGGTTTATAAGAGTAAGCTGTACATGCCTTGACCAAATCAGTCACGTTCTCTAATGACTGCTTATAAACAAAGTGGACAAACCAGCCAAGGTTGAGGTGGAGTGTGATTGGGTTGAGAGAAAGAAGTGTGGTATGAGAACAAGACTGAGTTTAATCAGAGGATGCAGCCATGTCGCTATGCACAAAGTTGGAGAGCTGAATAATGGTATAGTCAACAGTGCTCGGATTCAAGTTAGACTCATGTAAATTGGGCTTTTGTGCATCTAGTCAGTCTGTGGGTTCATCTGTTAACACTGAGGAAGATCTTACAGCTCTAAAGGGAGTTCTAGATGAGATCAGTAGATTGTCAATGGAATTGTCAACAGATAAAGTTATCAACACAGTTGTGAGACTAACAGACAACAATAATACCACAACAGAAGGCACAATAGGGTCGTCAGTCACAACAATGTCAAAAACACAATATTAGAAATTAAGTGCCTACAATGATGACAACTCACACCACTGATGAACCCAACTAGGAGCAGAGAGGCAGGCAATAGCAACCAGATGAGAAGTAACAATGGCAGAATAATTAATCTAAAGACTAGTACAGAAGTACAGGTGGATCTCCATAGTTAGTAGTTCTTTACTCGAAAAACAAAAGTAGCCCTTCTTAGAGGTAGTTAAATCAATTTGTCAAGAGGAAACCAGACCAGACCTTCTTCTAGGCTGCTGGAAAACTTTAAACCAATTATGGGGGACAAACAAAGGAGAACTCATGGATTAGACACTCGACAAGATGTAGAGGTCTGGTTTCAGGTCCACTTTGAATGGTCACGTTACTTCTCAGGTAGAGACATTGACTGATAGAGAACCACCACTGGTACCAAGTGTGGTAAGCTTAGGTATGCTGCCACCAGAATCCTGTGGTTGTTTTGAGCAAAGTAGGTTTTCAATCTCTACATTGCTTCAATGACACGTGAACGTACAAAACTGAGATAAGAGCGGCAAAACTGATACATACAAAGATGTGTGCACATGCTCAGTTTACTAATTCTAAATGATGCACAGTGTGTGTGTTTGTGTGTGTGTGAATACAACAAATGAATAATTATAATTATAAATCGTTGGTGACTCCTTCTGGAATGTGATGGTGTTTCACCACAACTAGCACTCATCATGTTTCTTACTTCATGCCACGCGCTCCACTGGTGAAAAGTTGTCTCCACAAATGAATAGTTTTATGCATGCGCGTATTTATAAAAAAATTTGCCTGTCAAAAATCGTCTGCTAAGAGTTCAAATGCAGCTATTGAAAATCTATGATTATTGTAATGAGATTTATTTACTAGTACATAGACGTATAAGAACATCTACTGCATCTTTCCAATCTCCTCTCACTAAGATGGCAAGAAGGTTTTCATAAGTAGGTGATGGTTGTCTTCGTCTCCATGCTTCCAAAACTCTAAACCTATCAACATACAATCCAAATAAATCTCTCTTCTAGTTATGTTAATATGCTAACATCCTAACCTTTGTCCTACAGGATCATCTCGGTCAGGCCCTTGAGTGATGTCTTCCACATCAGACTCCTCCAATTTAAACAAATAATATTTGGTTTTCCAGTCCTTAAAAATCTTTGCTGCAATCTCACAAAGATGTTCTCCTGACGGAAAATCTTTCGTCAAAATGTCAGGGTTAGAATCCAGAATTTTCTTCTTGGCCTTTATAATAACAACAACAAAAAATAATAAATAAATGAACATAGCTAATGTGTTTTATTTATGTCAAGTAAGTTTTTTACTTATTCATGCAAGTATATTGATTACCGTCAGTTTAAAATAGTTACAAACTTCATTAACGGTGGACCCTTTACTGATTTTCCAGACAATTTGAACAGAAATTATGGCTTCTTGTTTCACAACCTTCGTGGCTACTGAGCTTCTGAAGAACTACGATTTTAGTTGTTTGGAGATAGAACAAAGTAAGGACATTTTCCTTAGGCTAGAGAAAGTAATGGTGAAGCTTCAAGGAAGCCTGTATAATCATGCAGTACAAAGTCCAGTAGGAATGGAAGTCTACCTACTACAGTCTAGTAGAAAAGTGCTAAGAGTGTGAGAGCAGCAAGCAAGAGACAGTTTGATCCAGTTTATTGGAACATTAAAGTGACTGTCTCCCTATTCTGTGTTGAAACCACTTATTTACCTGTATAAAATTGAATTTTAATACTCTATAACCTTATTGTATACATTAAAATACTTTATTCACATATACGTACATAAGATTGGAAAGAAAAAGAGAATAGATTCTTCATGAAAATTGGTTTAAAAATTCAGTATTACAATATCGAATATCAGATGTGACTAGTAGATAGCTTTGTAAAATAACTTTCATCATCACTTAATAATGATTTTCACTGGTGGGTGTTACACGTTCAATTGAATGAATATTCCATAAAGTTAGTGGCATGGAGTCACAAAATTATAGCTCAAAGTAGTTCAGTTTAGCATTATGAAATCCATAATATAAAGGGAATGCTTGAGAGTTAGTGAGGTCAATGCAGTTGCACTTAAAGTAGATACATTGCAACTAATGCTTACAATTTGTACCTCAATGTATCTTGCTTACACAAGAGATTCAGGAGTAACCACTTCTGATTCCACTTCTTTCATTTCTGAATAGCAACATCACAAGAAAAATACTTAAATTAAGTTCAGATGTAGGCGAACTATTTCTTCAGCTTTTTGACTAGCCAAATCTTCTCCGATGAGTGTTATTGCAACCATAAGAATTAGAGCACGTGAAGAAGTGACACATGAGAAGCAATGTGAACTATTGTATGCCATTGAAGGTGTTAATCCCACTTGTTTGGAGTTCATCGCTGACAGTATTTCTCAACCAAAGGATTGTGTATACATTGATCTGTCTAAACTTAAGAAGATGCGGAGCCCACATCTCACCTTGAGTCGTAAACTAAACCAAGGATTGTAGTGATGAAGTTGATATGACTACATCTCATTCGGTATTCTTTGACGGTGTCCTTGATAACATATCCCTTGTGTCATTGCCCTCTACTGGCCCGTAGCCAGAAGTTCATATTGGGGGGTTCGGATTTTAAAGACACATTCTCCTCCACAGAGCTGGAAGCTTTGGCAATGCTCAACACTATTGAGAACTTCAGTTATTATTTGTTTGCTTCTATTTTTACAGTTAACACGGATCACAAGCCACTGAAGAGTTGATTTCAGTTTTTTTTCATCTCCATAACAGACTATGGAGATTCAGACTAAGATTGTCCTATTACGATTTCCAAATTGTGTACATTCCAGGAAAGTCCATATTCATAGCAGGCGCTCTCTCCCGGCAAGGATTGGATACCACTGATCAAGACAAACTTCTTATAAGCAGTGACAGCAACCTGGGAGGGAAGAAAGTTATGGTGAGACACCACCACATTCCGGAAGTAGCCACTAAGGACTTGAAATTATATTAATTTGTTGTATTTGCACTCACAAATGTACATGTTGTGCACATTTAGAAGAAATGAACTGAGCATGCACACAAAACTTTATATCTTTATATGTATAAGTTTTGCCGCTCTATTCTCAGTTTTGTATGTCCACGTGTTATTGAAGCAATAGATAGATGGAAAACCTACATTGCTCAACACAGCCACAGGACTCTGGTGGCAGCATACCCGAACACGTCATCTTATGACACTAGTATAGTTCTATGCCTCTATCATTTTTCCTGTTGGCTAAAAGATGTTGTAAAGCTTTAGTAGATGGTTTTTAGCATGAGTCTAGACAATAATTTAGTGTTGATTTTATAGTCTTGTGATACTCATTGGTCTGCGTGTTCCACTCCCCTGTGTCTACCTATGCCTTCATCACAGCTGTTGTGTTGGTCCTCAAGTGCTCTGTTTCACAACTCTGGCCTGATGGGAGTCTATTTTGAGTGTTTTAGCCATGCCCAATCCCTGGACTGCCAGTACTTACTTGAATGCACCCCTCAAACTCGAGCATGATTTTTACTGCTACTTGAAGTCACTGTATGTTGAAATGATTCATCGTTGTTGTGAGCTTTGACTCCTCATCACTTTCATTTGTCGAACTATTACAATAGTTATTATTGCTGTTATCATCCTCAAACATTACTGTTCTCTGCAGAAAAGTACACAATAATCGTACTCCTTTCTTTAGTAAGCTACTGACATTGTGTGCACGTTACGCAAATGGTTAGTAGAAAGATATAGAGCTTGAATAAGCCTGTCACGAATTGTATTCTATTAATGTACACTCATAGTCACGGATTTGTGACTTCCGTACATGCGGTACATAACACCTGCCACAAATGAATTATAGAATTGCCAGAAACCACCAGTGGAGATGCTATGCGAGAAGCGCATGGATCCTTTGTAGCAGGTCAGAGTGAATTTACTATTAAAATATTACGATGACAAGTAATTCGTTCATTGTAATGACATTAACAAAATTCAAATCGAAAATAATTTTCATTTTATAATATTCATCTCACAGATGTGAAGTGTAAATATTTGTCACACATCTATATTTGCCAAGTACATAAAATTATGAACAATGCTTGCTGATAGGTCCAGGAAATGTAGTCAAAATGGAATCTAATGGAGACATTGTTAACAGAACAGGTATGAGGAGAGTTGTCTATTAACAGTTATGTGCCACAATATTGTAGTGCTTTCAGTAAGCCTCGATGATTTATCGAATAATTCCAAATTTACAAATATTATATAATATATTACTGCTTCAACAAGATAAATCTGCAGCAACTTCTTAGTACAATATAGCTTTAACTTTAAGGTTATTAGAATAAGTTTAGTGTACTCAGATACCAATATATATTGGTAAGATTTTATTTCAGTTAGACAAGCGATGCTTTGTTTCTCCTTCTCCTCCTTAAATTTTCTCATCTCTTGTTTGCCCCTTTGTGGAAAAAAGGAAATAAAATACATTATAATAATATGATTCAAATCATTATCTTTTTCAGTACTCCAGAATTTATAATGACTATTTCAAAATGATACCGTATTATGATTATATTACGTGCACTGCAAAATACCTTATGCTAATATATTAATGCACACGAGCACATTGTGCTTGTGGGCAGTGAACACTTGTTTGAGGCAGTTTATTTTGTTTTGAGTGTTTTAGCCATGCCCAATCCCTGGACTGCCAGTACTTACTTGAATGCACCCCTCAAACTCGAGCATGATTTTTTACTGCTACTTGAAGTCACTGTATGTTGAAATGATTCATCGAGCGCGTGGCATTAAGTAAGAAAAATGGTCAGTGCTAGTTGTGGTGGGACACCACCTCATTCCAGGAGGAGTCACCAAGGATGTATAATTATATTCATATTATGTTGTATTCGCACACAAATGTAGAACTAGTAAACTGAGCATGCACACACAATTTGTATCAGTTTTGCTGCTCTTATCTCAGTTTAGTACATTTGCTCAATACAACTACAGAACTCTGGTGTCAGCTTACCCATGCATGTCATCATATGACACTAGTATAGTTTTATGTCCATAGCATTTTTCCTGTAGGCTAGTAGACATGGTAAAGCATTAGTAGATTGTTTTTAGCATGAGTCTATACAAGAATTTAGCGTGAATTGTATTTAACCAGTTTAGTTTTGCTAGCTATTCTTGTGATTTAATTTACCAAACCAATAGCTAATCCAGGTTTGTTTCTAAGGATTAATCATGTATGTACTATTTCAAAGCTCTAATAATTATTTTGCTCTTACTATGTCTTTTTTTCATTTGTTAGCATATTCTTGTGATACTCATTGACCTGCATGTTCCACTCCCCTTTTTTACCTCAGCCTTCATCACAGCTGTGGTGTTGGTCTTTGTGGGTCGGCGGGACGGCAACGACTCTAACGATGCCGCCTAGTCGGGGGGGTATGGCAGACGAAGGCTCGGCTTGAGACGTTCGAGCCCGGCTAGCAACAGGCGTAGACCAATAACGAAAGGTAGAGCCACTAGAGTTAATATCCCGACTACTCGAACTCCAGTGACTTGCTG
>WLWI01004394.1_pt1 | contig 11943 bp, 3 predicted proteins | sample 6701501 | NCBI WGS metagenome assembly WLWI01 (sample SAMN12718690, study PRJNA515312) | sponge metagenome | isolation source: marine sponge | host: Mycale hentscheli | place: New Zealand: South Island, Marlborough, Capsize Point | collected 2014-11-01
TTTGTACTTCTTATAATTTGGCAGCATGAACATAGACAACTGTACAGCAATAGAAACTAAACTTGTTTTATAACTTGTATTACTTTGAATTGTTTGGGGCGGCATGTAGCTATTGTAAACGTAAACAATGAGCTATCTTTAGAGTTCTTTTTGCATGGCTATATGTGTTCTGAATAAAAGGAACTTAAGGTCAAAAGCCCATGCCAGGGATTGAATTTTTTTTTGGCATTTCAAAATAAAGTCAAGTTTTTTTGTTTTTTGTTTTTTTTTGTTTATTTATTTTTATTTATTTATTTATTTATTTATTTATTTATTTTTTGACAAAAAATATTCTTATATTATAATATGGGCTATACGGCATTTGTGATTGAATAGGTAGACAAATAATCTTACCTACATCCTATCAGGTGGTCCTGTACCCTCTGCGGCAACAGGACACTCCATCTATCATCGCAACCTAAACTAGTCGCAATACAAAGCTAGAAACGCAGGAAGCAGCTCATTGTTTACAAACTTCTTAATGAAGACAGGCCGCGTGATAATTGAGCCATACCGTGTGACTAAAAGCGGGAGCGTTTTGAGTGGGAAACCTTGCAAACCCCGGATGCGTAGCTGCTTCCGTTCAAAAGTTATTCAAGTTTTTTTTCTGGCCAACTCAACTTTGACATACTATAGTATTTGAGGCTTCTTGAATGTCTGGCAATTCTGATAATATCTAAGTGTTAGCCTACAGACAAAGTTCTAAAGCTATCTAGACCACCTTCAAGGAGCAGCCACAGATTTCGCATATCAAGTGCACCCACTATGTTTAAGATTGCTGGCACATCCTCTCAATAAACACTTTATTCTTATCAGTCTGTAGTACCATGCATGTAGGGAAGTATGTGATCTTTTCTGTTGATTATGTTTTTCTGGAAAATGCATTATATTAAATCTATTAATTCTATTAACTATTCTGATAATACATATTTAGCTTTTAGGTATCTGCACCAGCACCCTTAAAATGTATTTATTATGTGAAAAAACTAAAAAAAACTAAAATAAACCTATTCATGCTATATACAATCCAGTGTATGTAGGTATGTTGCAGTGGCCAAAGCCACAAAAACTGTTAGTTTAACTTTACATATTCACTTAGATAATACTGAAAGCAGCAATTGTCTTTATAATTGCAAAAAAATCACCAGGAAGATTAACCCCTGAGGAAATTTGGCAAGAATTCAAAATACTGTGGAAACATACACTTACCATTAAACTGTCTGAAACTAACAGTTTATAGATTCTTAGAGTGTCTTTTTTTTTACGTTTTTTCCTGTTAATCTCCTGCTCTAAAAAAATGAACAATGGGTGTGTGTGTTCATGAATAATTCATTTGCTTAACTGAGTTGAGAAAGGAGAATTCATAACAAAGAAAAATAGAAGCAGGTGAGAAAAGGCTGACTGATGTAACTACTTCAATGAAGAAGTGGAATGAAACGACAGAATACTGAGGAGCAGAAGAGATAGACAAAGGAGGAGAAGGGAATTCATGAGAGGAATAAGAAGAATTGAGGAAGGAGCTCAAGAAGACATAGAGCAGGAGAGGGAAACCATAGATATAAATACATTAAGCTACTGCATCCAATTTGCCACACTGTAGTGCTTGATATACAAGCTTATTACTCACTTTATCTGTTAGTCAGTCAGACAACTATTCTGTTATACAATAGTGAATCTTGAAGATGGCAGCCTTCTAAAGATTAAAAGAGGTGTGAAATTTTGATATGCCAGAATTTTTTCCATTTTATATAGTTTTACAGAAAAAGATAGTGATTTTTGGCTGCAAAAATCATAGGTATCTACATTGTGGGTACCATGCCATTATGTCAAGTGACAATCATGTGAACGAATAATTTCTTGCTGCCTACAGTAGTTTTGCATTTAGCTATGATCTATACAAGGTACTGGAATTGGAGCTTTGCATTGAAACTATACAGGTGAGTGTTCTAATAAGAATAAAAATAATAATAATACCATAGCCGAGTCATTTTTCAATACAAAAAAAGTGTGGTATTATTTTGAAATACCACAGCAGTAGAAAACTAGAATAATGATCTATTAGTCACGGCAATTTCTTCGTGACCTTGCCGCACTTTTGCCCACTAGGCAATGTCACGGTGAAATTCCAGGGAAACACTATTTAGCAACGGTAAGAAAAGTATGAATAATAGCAGAACCGGGATGAAAACATTTCTTGGATGGAAATATAATACAAGATTACTGTTTCTTAGCTGCAGAAATGAACTGCTATATTTGGCTATAGTATTAACATATGATAGCATGGAAAACTGTGGTATTCGGATAAATAACACTCGTGTGGCGAGAAATTTCACTCGGCTGTGCCTCGTGAAAAATCACTCCACTCGTGCTATTAATCCTGAATACCACAGTTTTCAATGCTAATTATTATTATTGTTGGTATTGCTATTTTGCTGTTGTTCCTGTTGTTACAATCATTATTATTATTATAATTATTATAATAATATAATTATTATAATAATATAATTATTATAATAATATAATTATTATAATAATAATTATTATTATTATAATAATAATTATTATTATTATTATTGCATTATTATTATTATTATTATTATTATTCTATTAACATTTATTTCAGTCTAAAATGACCGAATCTGACTATGCCAGACTAATTCTCATATTATAAAAAAAAAACAGCGATAAACAACAATAAAATTACTATTTCAGCTGAAATGTTGTATGGCTGACATGTGAACAACGTTTACTACCTCAATATAAGTTCTTCCTGTAGAGATTCCTATAGATACTGACACCTTCAAAATGACCTCCACTTACATCAACCTGGCCAACATGCAACCAAATAAATTATTTAAAATTTAGAAAATGGTGAATATTTCTGGACTTAATAGCATCAGATCAAGACTGACCACTTAGATTTAACAACATCGGCTATATTGTGCATTTAGTACATTTATAGTTGGACAATTTACCATTTTACCACTTACTTTGATTGCATAGTTCATTCCTGCCACAACTTGTTCAGAATAACTGATTGTTTAAACACAGCATACTTTTTGCCAGAATTGATTTCAAACTCTTGTTTAACCTGCAAATATTATGTGCATGTACCAAGTAATATATTAATAAAACACAAGTTGTCCAAACATTTCAGCACACTGTACATTTGAACTCGTTACTAGATGCCACGAAAAAACTAGCAACTAATAGCAAAATTTGTCCACCCACTCAGGAATTTTTATAAGTAGGCATGCCTGGCAAGTAGTATATTGACCAGATCAACTTATAAAACCCTTAGCTTATAATGAGAGTAGGTTTGTGTGGGTTCACATTCTTGAAGGCCCTAGACATGTCATCAAAGGTACAGTGAGGGCCCTATCAGCTTAAAGCATCCATGATTGTATATACAATCACAGGGTCATGCTTTGATATTATAGAACTTTTCACTTTGTTTGAACCTCTTGTTGCTTTGTGACCGACCACCATCTGAAAATTGTAGCATTATTAACAACATTTTTTAAGCCTTTCTCTATTGTACAGTCTAAGATACTTTTTTTCCATATCAGTAGATAGTTTTTACCTCAATTTGCTTTAAAACATTCATGTCTTAATCAATATTTTAACAGCAACAAAATAAAAAAAATTTCCATTATTTTTTATGCTTGGAAATTATAGAGACTATTCTTCAATTTCAAACAAATTAGTAACTTGTTAAACATTAAAATGTTGATCCTAATGAGTAGAAAAATTACTCATACTGACATTAGCTTATTGTACAAATCTTACACAGACCAACTATATTGCACTATGCATAATTGCAACATCTATAACATGTAATATTTATCCGACACCATCCACCTCTTCCTAGGTAAGCAGCTTACTAATTTCTGGAGTAGCTTTCATTTCTTCCCCGTATATATAGTCGTCGCGCGAGCGTCAGCATTCCGCGTAATTAAATGTGGCTGGAAAAAGGAGTTGATTTGCCGCGTAAAGTAAGACTGCGTTGGAGGGAAACGCGCGCAATAATGGTGGACAGGAAGGAAGCGGCTGCCCTATGGCTTTGTGTGAGTGGTGGGATAGATATGGTTGAAGAAGCCTGCAAAAAGCACAAATATTCACAGGTATGTATACAGTTGTACAGAGTGCACAGCCACAGGAGAGGTGGTAAGGCTGGGGAGGGGGGGGGGGGGGTAAGGCATGCTACCTTCAGTTCAGTGGATACGTTTAATGAAGAGAGTGAAAATTTTTTCCTACAAACATGTATGACTGAAAAATAACTGCTTAGTCTTGTGTGTGTACAAATGAACTTAATCTCTATAGCTACGGAAGATTTAAGAAAAAATTTCTGAACATTTTCCAATAATAAATTTTATTGTACAATAACCTGATACAGTTATGATAAATACACTGTATCACAGAGGTGACCTTTTATTTTTCATTGCGGAAGAGGTATGCAACTTGAACTCCCGAAGCGCTCTTTTTGGTTCCATGGAATGTAACAAAATTTGGTCCCGTCAACACGTTTTTTTTTATTGTTGATATACTGAACCCAGTTGGTAGTGGACTTGGAGTGTTGCATGGTGCACTGAAGCCTGTGGGACCCTGCCCTACTGTGGGCAGGAGACGTTTTGCTATTAATCTGTACATGTAATCACAAATGTTTAGTCAGTTCACGGCAAAAATCCCTTTATACCTATGCTTCATATATCACTCAAAAGTCTGTCTCTCCCCACCCTCTTCCTAACTCTCCACTCAAAATCATCTTACTAATATTGCACATGTGCATATAAAAACTGAGCGCCACTTGGCGCTTTAATAAAGCTGAGAGCCATTTGGCACATTAATAAAGCCGAGAGCCACTTGCGCATTAATAAAGCTGAGAGCCACTTGGCCATTAATAGAGCTGTGAGCCACTTGGCACATTATTGAAGCTGAGAGCCACTTGGTGCATTAATAAAGCTGAGACCACTTGGCACAATAGTAAAGCCGAGACTTGCGCAGCCACTTGGCCATTAATAAAGCTGAGAGCCACTTGGCACATTATTGAAGCTGAGAGCCACTTGGCGCATTAATAAAGCTGAGACCACTTGGCACAATTATAAAGCTGAGACCACTTGGCACAATAACAAAGCTGAGACCACTTGGTGCATTAATAAAGCTGAAAGCCACTTGACGCATTAATAAAGCTGAGAGCCACTTGGTGCACAAAAGCTAAGAGCCACTTGGCACATTAAAAGCTGAGAGCCATGCATGAATATAGAGCTGGCTCACCAGGTTCATTATTAGAGATAAGAGCTGGCTTATTTTGCTCATAATAAGTTGAGAGCCATTTGGTTCATTATTAAAACTGAGAGCCGACTCATTTGGCACATTGATAAAGCTGGTCTGAAAGCCACTTGGCGCATTAATAAAGCCGAGAGCCACTTGATTAGTGAAGCTGAGAGCTGGCTCATTTGGTGTATTAATAAAGCTGAGAGCCACGTGGTTCATTAATAAGCTGAATAAAGCTTAGAGCCACTTGGTGCATTAATAAAAGCTGAGAGACATTTGGCACATTAATAAAGCCGAGAGCCACTTGCGCATTAATAAAGCTGAGAGCCACTTGGCCATTAATAAAGCTGAGTCACTTGGCACATTATTGAAGCTGAGAGCCACTTGGTGCATTAATAAAGCTGAGACCACTTGGCACAATAATAAAGCTGAGACCACTTGGCGCATTAATAAAGCTGAGAGCCACTTGGTGCACTAAAGCTAAGAGCCATGCATTAATAAAACTGAGAGCTGGCTCATCAGGTTCATTATTAGAGATAAGAGCTGGCTTATTTTGCTCATAATAAGTTGAGAGCCACTTGGTTCATTATTAAAACTGAGAGCCGACTCATTTGGCGCATTGATAAAGCTGGTCTGAAAGCCACTTGGCGCATTAATAAAGCCGAGAGCCACTTGGTTCATTAATAAGCTGAGAGCCGGCTCATCTGGCTCATTAATAAAGCTGAGAGCCACTTAGTGCATTAATAAAGCTCAGAGCTACTTGGTGCTTTAATAAAAGCTGAGAGCCACGTGGCACATTAATAAAGCTGAGAGCCACTTGGCACATTAATAAGCTGAGAGCCAGCTCATTTGGCTTGTTAATAAAGCTGAGAGCCACTTGGCGCATTAATAAAGCTGAGAACCACTTGGCACATTAATAAAGCTGAGAGCCACTTGGTGCAGCTTGGAGCCAGCTCATTTGGTATATTGATAAAGCTGAAAGCCAGTTGGCACGTTAACAAAGCTGAGAGCCATGTGGTGCATTGTAAAGCTGAGAACCAACTGAGAATCCTGGAGAGTAAGATGCTGGAAATAAGAAAACAGTACTTGGAAGTGACAACAATATTGGAAAAGGGAAAGAATGAAGAGTTGAAGAAAGTAAGCGACACAACAACAAATAATATCCGGATAATATTTAACAACTATCTTAATAAGAAGTTCACTATCTTTTTAGAAAAAAGAATTGTCAATATTTTGTGGCATGATTCTTTAAACAAATTGGCCAGCTTTAGGCGAAGTATAATTAAGTAAATTGATAGTTAATATTGGAAGAAAGACTGATCCTAGCATATCTTATCCTACTAAAATTATAAAACAATTCAAAACAAGTTTTAATATTTGTGGTTTGACTTAGCTATCATATCACCCTTTTTTCCTCCTCAGCTTTTTCATACTTGCCAGCTGTCCCAAAAGCTCTGGGACAGTCCCCGATTAATCACGTAGCAACTGTCATGTAACGAAATCATACTCTTTCTAATGTTTGTCCCAGAAATTGATGAACTTCGATGCACAAGTTGCGAAAACGTTACTTTGCTAATCCACTAATAGTTGTTGGTGGCATATAACTCGTGAATGCTTTCACTTTTCTAAAAACTCGGTTCAAAATTGATAAATTAGAATGTTTAATTTTCTCTAAAATTGTTTTTTCTCATATGAAATATAATGCATTCAATCTGAAGTAAGTTACTGCACAATTTTTTTCAATCAGTCGTTGGCGATCACTACTTACTGTAGGGGTTTCCCCCCTCTAATATATTGTCATGAAGAACTATTATTTTACTAACACTTGGGTAAATAAATAGTTTCATTGTATAGTGTGTAAATTACCCATTAAAAAATGTATGGGGAAAATTGCTGTTCAATTGAAATCACACGGGAAAGTGAAATAGCATGTAACTAAGTAAAATACCACCTCTGGAACTTCATTTTAAACCTATGGTCCCTCCTAATTTGTTGAAAAAATTCTGTCTAATATGGGTAGAACTTCTGTGCTAAAGAATGGCATAGTATACAACTATAAACTACTTGAACTGTACATTTCCAAGGCTAAAGCTGCATGCATGCACACTCACTCATACTATTACACTTGGCTACCATGGTATTACACTTGGCTACCAAAGCTAATCCTGATTTAGAGAGATAGTGAGTAAATGATACAGTGTAGCTACAGTGCAAATGATTTAAAAAAGAGTTGGTCTACTATTAATGAGTGATGGCACCAGGTATCCTATGCTATTAGGGATCAATAGCACTCGCAAAGTAATAGAAATAGCAATCTAAGGTGAGTAGAAATATGATCAGCCACTGAAGTCATCATGCTGTTATTCTAGTGTAATTTTGTTTCTGCACCTGAAGTCCTCTACTGGTAGCTACTACCTCCAGAATCCACCTGCCTGTTTTACCTACTTCGCCAATACAGGAAGCCAAGTTAAGTAAAAAGGTAAGACAACAAACACACTTACAAAACACTAGATTTACAGATTTGGAGCAGCAGCCAGACTGGCTATATATATACTAGCCACAGATGATGCAACACCAACCACAGGAGCGGTTTGTATGCTCCAATAACACTACGCTTACTGTTTACTGTTTATTATATCGTGAAGGGTGATTTGCACACAGCATGGACAGCCAGCATCCTGGAAGCTCTAAACCAGTGTCTCTGTTAAATTTGTAGTTGTCTAGTGTCATCTGTAGTTATAGGTGCTGGCTGTCTATGCTGTGTGCTAATCACCCTTCAGAATGTAATCAACAGTAAGCATAACCTCCAGTAATCTTGCAGTTTACTTTGTGCTCATTACATCACCATGGAGAGTTTGACCTCTGAAGAGGACTTTGGCAAGAAGTAGAAACTTCGGGTTATGTTTTAATCAAACAAATTATTTCAGCCAAGAATGACTGAATTAGTAACTGGTGAATAAAGTACAAAAATCATCTGTTCATCTTATAGGTATTTTTTTTGTCACTAAAATGTTGATCTCAACTTCACACAATGTCTTCACTTGAACTATGCTGTTTAATTTACATCTTGAAGAAGTTGAAGATGCCTGTTTGAAAATAAGCAGAATGAAGGCAAATATGGGGAGCTTAAAAAATACAGCGTACATCGCTAATGAAACTCATACTGAGGCAAATTTGGGGATGGGTTTTAAAAGCCACTTACATTTTTATTAAAAACAAACAAACAAACAAACAACTCCTTATCTACAATGCCTGCACTATGCAAATTATTCGCAATTGGCTATAGGCCTGGGTTTTAGTTTTTTTTTACTTTTGCAGAGTGGTTTCAAGGTAATTTGCTGAAAAGTTGAGTTTTTTTTTCAGTTGCCATGATATGTAGATGGAATTTGATGATCATAAACCTCTTTTCTAGCTCACCTCCTATTAGATCACAAACTCCAAATACATCTGGTAAAATATTTTTTTTCGTGATAAAAATTAAGGGTTTGCCTCTACTGCCCAAACATGATGGACATCTTTTAGGACGAGGCAATTCTGATCCTCCAATGTCACACTTTTAAGCAATGACTGCAGATTGGCCTTAAAAATTAAAACTTTGTTCTGATTTTATTCTAGTAAAATACTTTGTGGTTTAATGTGCTCTTGGAAATTCAGCACATTATTTGGCATTCAAAATTTTTTTTTTACCAGAGCAAGTTTCTACAGAACAAAGATATTTCACTAGTGAACTTCTGCCAATGTTGCGAAACACTATTTTACTAGAATAAGATCAAAAATAAGTTTTGATTTTAAAGGCCAGTCTGTAGTCACTGTTGAAAAGTATGAAAGACGTCCATCATGTTTGTATTGTAGAAGCAACAGTATAGCCTTCTTATTAGTTTGAGTGTAGTAGTCTGAGCCATCCTATAGTTGCGCATAAAGGTTTTAGAGTAACACATCTGTGGTCCTGCAACTTGGATGAGGACTGCTACAATGCAGGGATGTGTGTCAGTTACCCTGCTGCAATATATATTCATTGTTGTGCTCATTCACTAAACCTCTGTCTGCAAGACATACATGTATAAGGAAGTAAAGCTTACTTGGATTAGAGATGTCTTAGGAGTTAGCAAAGTATTTGTTTAGATTTGAGCCCATTAAAATTTCTGATGAACATTAGTGCAGCAGACCATTAAGAAGGCCAGTTTATTGTTTCAGGATTTTGCCTCCCCATAGGCATTAGATTATTCCGTAAACAAATGCATTTTGAGAACTGTGAACTTCATAGATAGATTTATTGTGTTTGATGAACCAGACCAAGATTTCTTCCATTTCTGGCAGATGTCTTTCACATATCTTTTCCAAAATATTGGATGAGTAGAATTGTAGGCAGTAAGGGTCTTAATAAGTATTTTTTGGAAGGGGGTGTTCAATGTCATGGCAATCAATTTGCTGAAACATTTTGTAACTTAAGAAAACAAGGATATAATTTTCAATATACCAAAACTAACTTACTGCCATAATATAAAAACAGCCGTTTGTGTAAGGCTTGTAAATTTTAGGGTTGAAAATCTCGCTCGCACTTAGAAAGGGGTAACACATATCATTCATACATGAAGATCCTCAGTGTCACACTTGCTTTTAGCTTTTGGTGACTTGAAAAAAGCAAAACAGGAATAATCGAATATTTTTAGCTTTGAGTGAGAATTACTTTATCAGAAGGAAATCTGTGGTAAAAATGTATTCAGTGTGAAAAAAAATCCCACCTGTGTTACTACAGTAGGGATCATATGTATGCAGTTTTATATTTAAGCACCCCTGTGGAATAAAGGTTAAGTCATAACTGCCATCAGGGAGAGGCAATTACCGGAGTAGGGAGGGTTAACTATACATCACAGATTGATCCAAGTCAAGTCTTAAACAATTATGAATGTATAGTTTCATGACACAGTAGTCACACATTTTCGTAAGCAAGTTTCCAACTAGAATGAAACCAGCAAGTAGTACAACTAGCCATCCACACTTAAGCTGAAATATATTATACAGTAGTAGTGATACATGCAGCGGTTTTATCCATTTTATAGCACTCTTTCTCAACCATGGTCTTTACCATATTTCAGTGGTGTTTGTCATTGCTGATATCCAAAAGCCTATCTGGGGTAGACTTCCTTCAGTGTTTATACAAAGCAAAACCGGATTACCACCAAGTTAGTATTGTTACTGTGCTCCAGTTAAGAGTTTTTTTTAGTTTCTGAGAGCGATACTTGTTGCATTTAATTGGCAGCTGGAGTTGAATTCATTAGCACAGGATGATGATACTTCTATTGCCAAATTTCAACACGAAGTTAGGGAAGCCTTATTATCTTGAGGAATGAGACTGGGTGAATGTTTACTAGGATTGGAAGATTGCTGCAGCAGTTGTAAATTCATGGAATGTGGCAAGTCCTTGAAGTTCAGCTACCTCTGCATAAGTTGCTTGACTTCATCAACTTGTTCAACTGAAGCAATGGGACAAATTATTTCAGCCAGTTCAGCCAAATGATTGAGGGATAGAGTGGCATCAAGGGAAACTAATATTGTCCTTGTGTGTGAAGGTAATTGTTGCGTAAACAAAAATTGCTGACATGACAAGTTTGTTACCAATAAGTTGCTTGAAAGGGCTAGCGATCGCCAGGTTCTCCACTATTGAAGTAATTGTGTGTTTTTTAATTGATGTATCATAGTGTGATCAGCAGGTGGCTGCAAGATGTTATGATAATCAAAGTAGATTATTTTAGACCTGATACCTTTTGGTTGTAAACTTGGCTTCTATATGCTTAAAACCTAACCTCTATGTCCACTGGCCAGAACTGAGCAGAATCAGTTTTGAGCAGAATCAATGAGATTATAGTTGGAGCAGATGGAGAAGCCATGTCTTCATCAATCATGCTTGAAGGTTATCATGAATATCAATACAGCTTTTATTATAATAATAAGTAAAGCAATAAAACAAAAGACTGTTATCTTAACTGAAACTCAAGTTGTGCTTATGTAAGGACATGATTCAAATTTCATTAGTTACATAAGTAGCATACATACATACATACATTTATATTGTATATATACATGTATTATATGTATATAATATTCGTATTATATTTATAGGATTTTTCTTTGCTGAAGATTGTCCTTTCATGGGACATTTTGGAGTTAATGCAGCATGATGGTAAGAGAGTACTTAATTTTATTCATGTGCATGAGACTAACATTTTTTCAGCACCTAAATCATTAGCCAGCATAGAAAATGAACACTAGGACCTTTTTAATTGAGATTTACGTTATACACATTTTTTCTGTATTTAAATACTTTCCAGAATAGGTGGTGTGCTTTATGACAAAGGTGAAGTTATAAGTTGCCATATGACCATTCATTTCAATGTTTGTGGGTATCTGTGTAGTTGTTCTAAATGTAGAAGTGGAAAATGGAGTGAATAATGATCATGTATGTAGCTATTACTGATGAGGTATTAGCGTGTCGTCAATAGGTATTAGAGTGTCATAAATGATCTAACAACATTAATCAATGATTTAGTCATTCTTGGCTGAAATAATTATAATAATTCAGCAAGAAGTCGAAATGTTGGTGTTTTAATTAACAATATTGGCTGCTAGAAC
>WLWI01004396.1_pt1 | contig 11938 bp, 5 predicted proteins | sample 6701501 | NCBI WGS metagenome assembly WLWI01 (sample SAMN12718690, study PRJNA515312) | sponge metagenome | isolation source: marine sponge | host: Mycale hentscheli | place: New Zealand: South Island, Marlborough, Capsize Point | collected 2014-11-01
CAGGATTTTTCAGAGAGGGGCTCAGAATTTGCCTAAAGTCTAACTATACATCCGTTTTACCACAACCACACCCATTCCATAAAAGCCACACCCCTATTTGTTGGTGAAACCAACCAGCTCGACATTTTGCTGAAGGTCTACCATGACGGAGTGATAAAACTGAATGAACCAATGAAATGACAAATGAATTGAATAAAAAAAAATTTAAAATTAAAACAATAAACTTGCACATTTTATTTTACGTGGATGCTTGTTTATATTTAGTTTACAAACGCTATCTATTTCCATTTGATAATTGATATTGATCAGAGCTAGTGCAAGCCTACAAAGAGATGATCCTGAGCGTTCACAAGAGCATGAGCTTAAGGAAGAGTGGCAAGTAGTTTCAATAATGTGAAAATGTTAGGCCGAGTGTTTGCATCATTTTCATTCCATGTCTACTGACCACTTTAGAATGCATCTGGCCAAAGCCACAAGTCATGTTTTGTGTTCGTTTTGAGAGGTACCTCAAACGTTTACAAATATGTTAACTTTAATGTGATAAATAGATGCTAAGTGCTATTTTAAACCCCAGTTTAAATGAGGAATTTTTAACTGTGCTGTGTAAAAAAATAAATTAGGAAATCAACCAATGCTATCTTCCTGTGAGAAGGTATTAGAGCTGACAATCAGAATCTTGCTTATTAGTCGTTTATAAAATGTAAAATGTCTACAAGAAAAGTACTTGTTATATTATATATATATATATATACACACCTGCATTTTACATGTTTCATTCAGTAGTTTAACGTTCATTTTTACCCATACTGTACATATGTGCTAGTGCTAGAGGGTAGAAGTGTTCGTGTTGACAGTCTGACGGGTTGTAACAAAACTAGAGTTTTAGCAAACACTAGTTGTCCTTTTGAAATTTGTTTCTGGGTTTTGCTGCTAATTTTTGTTGGTGATCTTTACCGATTTGAAAGCTGTGCATACCATTGAGCCCACCCACATTAATTGCACGTTTTATAATTATTGAAATCTCTACTAAATTCTTTCCCGCAAGCCTATAGCAAGGGGGGAGGGGGGGAGGGGGTAACTGCTCACCTGAGCTCTAGTTTACTAGAATTGGTTGAAAGCTTATATATGTACGTATGTATTGTCCTGAATATTTGTGCATGTATGTGAATATATACATTCCTCTGACTTTAAACTTAAAATTATGTGCAGTGTCTGTCATTTGAATGTATAGACACCAGTGGCAATATTCACAACTTGTACATACACACACACACACACACACAAACACACACGCACACACAAACACACTGATTAACGAGAATCTATTTATTATAATTACATAATATTACAGGATACGTCAGAAACTGGTGCAACTGTTTGGTAACAATAACAACCAAGTGAAAGAGACAGAGCCAGCTCAAGGGAACGAAATGGAGCAGCCACCTAAAGGAGAAGAAACTGATTTGCCCAAAGCAAAAGAATCGGAACTCAGTACATTGCCTGTGGTCCATCATGATGAAACATCCAAGCCATCTCAGGAAGACAACACGATTTCGCAATCCGTAATCACACCTGAGAAACTTTGCATTGTCAAGACAGAATTGAGTAATTGGAGTGAGACATCCTGTTATGCAGACAAGCAGTCCAGGCCGGGTTATGTGTCTCACAAAATGGGTCATGACGATAGAGGCAGAGGATCTTTAATAACCATTTCATCCCAGGCACTGTACAAGTTGAATCGTCGGTTCCAAGTATTACTCCTTGGTAGCATGCTATTGACTGGCTCTGCCGTGCAACCAGTCCTAAATGGAGCACACCATTGTGATAACCCATCACATCGCCAGTATATTTGGAATGCCACGGACTTAGAATCTCACAAAGACGTGTGTGTGCGTATTGTGGATGAAGACGACTGGCGGATTGCTGGTTTGTTGGAAGTTCAAAGTTTGTGTGTGACAATGTGTGCATTCCTGGCTTTGGGCACCGTTCTTGTGGTCTGGAGAGTTTGCCCTTACCTGATTGGACGACCTCCTACAGCCGGCATTGCTAACGCCCAATCTGTACAGGACCACATCACTGATACTGACAGCAACTTTTCAGATGATGACTCTTTCCAGTCATCCTTTCACCCTATATCTCCTGTTGCAGCTCAACATAATGACTTCCCTTTACCGAGAATGAAGCAGTCTACTTTAATGCAGAAGGACGGAAAGAGACATCTAAGTCATTCTTATGGAACACTTCAGGAATTGGAATCAGGACTCACACTAAAACGTGTTCAGAATTCTGAGGTGTGCGGTAAAATTGTATTTGGATTACCATCAGAACTTTCAGAGCGCATCTACTCTACAGATACATTGGAAAGCTTCCACCATGAAGATGCTGCACTTAATCCTGATGGTCCACCTTCAACTGGCAAGCAAGAGTCAATAGAGGGACATCACTCAACGTCAGTAATGGTTTCTGGTCGGGTGTTGATAAAGGCTGTGACATGCACCTTTCCTGCAGTGAACGTACTGATTGCCCCACCTCCCTCATTCTCTGTCACCATGGATACTGTCACATTTAAGACCGATTCGTTGACTACTCACAAGCCCGAGCATGAATATCGTCCTACACTGGCCGATTCTCCACTGACTGCTTTTACATCAGCTTCTGGTGATTGAAATCAACTTTTTACATATTTTTTTTTTTTTGTACATGCTACATGATACTTAACGTTCTTTTTTTTTGTTTTGTTTTTTGTATGATACTGTATGTGCTAACTGCAACTTGTGTCTATTGTATTATTTTAAAGATAAAAGTTTGGGGGGAGGGAGAGGTGTTGCAAAGCTGTTCCAGAGCTGAACACTGAAAACAGTTTAAGCCTCAAGATGCATAACTCGAGCTGTACCAACTCAGTAATGGTGCTTTCTATTTAGGCTCTTGACCAATAGGTAATTATTCAAAAGGGGCAACATTATTCAATACTTGCAGTTCAGGACCTTAAATTACAACTGTACAATTAAAAAAAAGTAAGCTAAATCAATCCTGGAAAATACTGCTCCAGTGCACAACTCAAACTTTCGTTGTTTTTTTACGAACATTAAAGTATCCTGCAAGACCCTTTACCTAAAAAAAACATATGTGGTAAAGTGTTCACTGGTAAGTGAAGCCAATTTCCGGAAGTGACTGCCCACACGATTCCGCGATGAGCCCGGGAAACGTGAATGACCGACTGCTCTGGAGGTACTACTATACTGCGTCTACAAAAAAAGTAACCGGTGAAGTGCTCGCCGAGGGACCTGGTGGTACCGTAAGAGCTAGAGCACTGATTGGTAGTGGTACTTCTGTAACGTTAGTGACGAATAAGCGATTTGTTTAGGTAGAGCTTTCTTCTAAACCTGCTGCGTAGACAGCGCCGTTCTTGTGGTAAGTTAATGTTGGTTTAACTGGTCTAGTGATGAGCTTCAGCATAAGTGGCGAGTGAGCTGGTCTTTATGAAATTTAAGTTTGAATGCTAATGGCTAATAATATCACACACACACACACACACTCAACACACACACACACAACACACACACACACACACACTTGATCATGCTAGCAAATGGAACACTTACTACTAATTCCCTATAGAAGTTGTGGTTAGATTAGCTAGTGGCATTCTCAGAAGGTGACCAAAGCAACAGAGCAGAGCTGTATGTTCACCCAGAGCTGTATGTTCACCCAGAGCTGTATGTTCATCCAGAGCTGTATGTTCACCCAGAGCTGTATGTTCACTCAGAGCTGTATGTTCACGCAGAGCTGTATGTTCACTCAGAGCTGTATGTTCACTCAGAGCTGTATGTTCACCCAGAGCTGTATGTTCACCCAGAGCTGTATGTTCACCCAGAGCTGTATGTTCACTCAGAGCTGTATGTTCACCCAGAGCTGTATGTTCACTCAGAGCTGTATGTTCACCCAGAGCTGTATGTTCACTCAGAGCTGTATGTTCACTCAGAGCTGTATGTTCACTCAGAGCTGTATGTTCACCCAGAGCTGTATGTTCACTCGGAGCTGTATGTTCACTCGGAGCTGTATGTTCACTTGGTTTTGCTCATCACTCATTTGGTAGCAACTTATGAAGCAGCAACTCTGTCTCGCTTGTAGCTACTGTTTTAATAAGCATACGAATAAAAAAAAGGTCATTCAGTATTGCACTTACATATAAGTACAGGATCAGTTGGTTTCGCTTACCTTAAAAATATAATTCATCTATACTTTATATAAAAATACTTATTTGCAGTCATTTTATTGAATATTAGTAGTAGCCGTATAATTGTAAGATCTTATGGGGTTTTTATAACTACACCAGCCAACCCTATATGGTTTAATAGGCTGACTCACATCAGGTGAGTAGCAACGTGGCAGTCATAGGTGTGAGATTATTGCATGAATTCATTGGTAAAAAATGTTTCCTGTCATGGTTCTAATTGGCTTTGCTTGTTGGTCTTATTTTATTTATAGATCTAAATCTTTTCAATAATTATAAGCCAGAAATATGTGTAAAATTGGTTGCAGTTTGTCCGGAGATAACATAAGTGGCTATACACTGCCAGAATGACAGTCCATTGGTCCACTCTCCCTTTCCATTGAGTTTTCAGTCCCATGGATTGAGTATACTATGCTAGTTGGCGAGCGAGCGAAGCGAGCGAGCAACTCTAAGATGTAGTCTATGGAAATCCTGAATACGTCACGTCGTCCTTTAAACGCGCGTGCGCATTCCAGAACTTCTCTTGTTAAAACGCGATACGTCGTTTCCATTTGCGCATCCTGAATACGTGGTCTTTTAAACGCGAGCGCATTCCATTTGCGCATATGGCTCATGCGTGCGCCAAACGACCCCAATGCAATTGAAAGTGTCAACATTTCCCCAGAACCTCGCTCGCCCAACCAATGCTACACGAGCATTTTCTAGTGTATGTTCTGTTCTATGACTGGAGGTGGTCTACCTGTTCTGACACGTCACATTATCATTGTCTACATACATAATAGTGTTAATTATTGTATTATGTCATCTTTGTGTCAGTCCATCTATCAGAACGATTTGGTATCCCATGGAGTGCACCAACACCATAAGAATGCATGCAAGAACAAACATAGTTACAGGCTGATTAATGACATCACCGGTTTGAAAGAATTCATTGTCACATGATTGCCCAGCCTGACTGTCCGTGCTTAATTCAATTGAGATATGAATGAGATAATTGACATGTGACTTTAGTGGTTGATGACATCATTAATGGCTATTGATTGCAACACCAGCCATCCCACAGCCACTTGACTACTAACTCTACACTCGTCCTATCAGACTCATGAGCATGTACAGGATGTGTTGCCCCATGCCGACTTCAGGGTTGTAAGAAGTTGCTTATGAAAAGAATGGTTCATTTCAACTGCACTGCCGATGCAATTTGTTTTGTTGTTTTTGAATCCAAACTCTCTGTCTGTTGTTTGGAAATAAAATTTGCTGAACTTTGTCATTTACTTGCATGAAATGAAAGTTTCATTAGTATTTAAAACACGTCTGTGGCTAAACTCTATTAACCTCTGGATCACCACAACAACACGATACTTAATGTCACCTATAGACTCGAGGTAAATGAGCTTAATAGTGAGGATATAGACCTTGGTTGAGATGATTCATTATGAGCTCAAATAGACTCTACTGTATATAGTGCACTATTTTGCAGCATTTTTTTTTCTTACAACAAGTTGACAAGGCAACATCAAGAAGAACTAGTTAGAAATGAAGCGCTTAATTTTAACCGCACTGTAATAATTACTGCTTATGCTATAACATACAAATGAGGAAGGCCAAATTGCCATTGAAATTTTGGGGGGGAGGGGGGAGGAAAGGTTGGGGATGATACTTTTCCCACATTTTCATCAGTATCTTAATGACAGCCCCTTTACATCCTAGTCTCGAACCAGCCATTCTCAGAGAACGTCTGGTAACTCTCGCCAGGTTTTTATGAAATGCTGGAATGCAATTAATTTGTGTTGTGACGTCGTAGACCTGTGCGATATCTACCGAGCACAATATCGTGAAATAAATTACAGCAAGTGTGGAGTTGAGTAAATGAGTCAATGTGTAAGACTGACGTCTACCTCACTGTGGTCGCTTAATTGTTTGTCTCAACATTCTGGATACAAGTTCAAGAAAACCTGGCAAAAGTTACCGGACGTTCTCCTTCTCCTGTGCCCCGCCCCTTTACGTGCAGAAAAAGCCTGGTTACAACATTATCCTAGCATAAACAACATTACACACACACACACGCACACACACACACACACACACACTAGTCTTACTATTTTATTTAATTCAGTACTTTTTCCACAGATATTCTTTCACGATGAGTTTGATTCGATGGAAAACCATGACTTCTAAATTGTAAGTAGATAATCTAATTGTAATTATAATACTATTTAAGGATACGAAGTACATGTATTAAGATGAAAAGGAAATGATTGATTGTTTTGAAATTCTTATGTTTATAAAAAGCATTTTCACAATGTTAAGTATATGATTGCTGAATTTTAATAATATTTTTAAAAAATATTTTGTTATATATTTAGTTTTGGAATCGTTTCCAGAGCACTCACATTTGCTGCTATTATTTTTATCTTCTGTGCGGCTGTAAAGATTTATTGTTATACCGGTCAGGAAGGGAACAGTGATCGTGTGGCCGTATGCAAGGTCGGGCAAAAGTACGTACAATATGACTGCAACACGTATAAAGTATTCGAATGTGTGCTCCTGCCGCTGGACCAGGACGAGGAAGTGAATGACAATGGCTTACTGCTAGTTCAAGATGAAATTCTAACATCCTGTTCTAACTCAACGAGTCTTCATAGCAATGACCACACCCACTGCAATGGTTCTACGCTATTATCGGTATATATTTACTCGGCAATTCTCACTTATATTTTGTCTTCTGTAAGTAACTTTTTCTCTAATATTTCGGGTGATAGTAGCTCCCACACGGAAAGAATTAATTTTCAGTTTATTTTTAAGATTCTGCAACTTGTTATACCACTGCTATTAATCTTTTCTATTCAAGTTTCGGTATCTGATAATAGCGTTCAGCCGAACCTATCTAACTGCACTACTTCAGATACTACGTCACAGACTATTCCTATAGAACTTACTCCAACCAGTCCGGGATCTCTTGAACAGAAGTACTGCTTTAACCAAGAATCTATTAAGTTCATTGGCAGACCGAACAGTCAAGCTACATCAGTCACCAGATTCCCTATAACACACTCTTCAACTGGACTGAGGAAGAAGTCTGTTGATGATCCGAAGACTGCAGTCGGTAAGGTGTGTCCAATGAGGAGGCTGCTGCGTCAACTGCATACTCATGCGACTGATGTAGTTACCACCCGGAAGAGGACTTCCTGCATGTACAGTGTAGTGGCACTGTACAGCTCCAACACTAAGTCATGCGAAGTGAAACTTGATAATAATACTGGACAATGCGATACTGCACAACGCAGCGTGAAGAAATTGCCACGCATAACACATACTCGCTGGATATCTTGCTTCATCATAGTGTCTATATTGTTGCTCATGATTCCTTGTCTCTATCCCATATTCTGTCGTCATGAGGTGCATTCACCTCGTGCTGAAACTGAACCGGAATCTTCGCATGCAACAATATACCCCTCTAATTCAATGGCTAGATATCCAAGTAGCTATGTGAGAGCATCAGCTGTACAACTTAGTGGTGCTACTTTTGTCTGCAACATGGCTGTGTCGATCAATGACGGTGCTGTTTTTAGTCAGGCTTTCGATGTTAGTGCTTTTGAAGAGGCTGTTAATGAGACCCATACGAGTGAAGTCTATGCTAGACTGAGCTCTGGTGCTGGTAATGCTAACTTAAGTGAACTTGTTGGTATAGGGGTTGAACTCCCCATTACTACAAGCGCGAATCGCCAAGAAGAAGATGCAGAATATGCTCCAGTGGACATCAGTGAGCCAGTACACGCTTATCCTGACCATGGAAATATTACATCTGGTGCTGATGTCTTCTATAGCAAGAGTCCTTTCAAAGGATTCTCTTCATTGCAAGAATTTTGAAACTTGCACCCCTGAACTTTGTGTTCAACAGTACTCCTCTAACCCCTTTGAAACTTTGTTGTCATGTTTTTATTAAGTTTTGTAAACTATTGCCTTTTGTTTAGCTTGAAAGCATTCATAGTAGTTTTGTCTCACACATTGTAGATACATGTTGTAGTTATATGTTATACATTTTACTACCTCCTTTCTTAATGTTAATAATTAATTTTTACATGTGACTATAAAGTATGAGGATAAGTCTATTAAACTGCGGATTAATACACGCACTATGTAATTGGTATTACAAGATTAGCATACGTGTGATAATAGACTGCAACACTATTTCAAGTAAGTTTTATATAAAGGACAGAGACGTGGTTAGGGCTTCCAAAGTATATACATACATGCACTTGAGAAAATTTGCTACTGTGTATATGTGTGTGTGAGTGTGTGTGTGTGTGTGTGTGAGTGTGGTCCTAAAAAATACAATGATTACTACTAAAATCAAGATATTTTTAAAGTGGTTGAAAATTTTGTAAGAAGTAGATAGAATATACGAAGTATAATAAAAATGAATAAATTCAGCTTTGAAATATCTTGGTTAGCTAGCTACAATCCCAGCAGGATAAAGTTTTTCTTACTGTATTGTTGAACTTAGAATACATTTCTTAATGAAAATTGAGCTAGCTAGCTACCATGAAAAAGAAATAAATAGGGTAATAAATACTAAGCTATTTAACCATAATGCTGCTATGCAGTAAGATCCTGGGTGGGTGGGTGGGTGGGGGGGGGGGGCAAAAGAATTAGCATTTCCTCCCCAACTGAGTTTATTAAGTTAATATTATGTGTATTTCAGTCTACACGATACTGTATGCAAATTCATGATCTACACTCAGAAATCAAACCATTCATTTATTAGTTATTTATATAGTTTTTTTTAGTAAGTTTTCACATAAATGTATTTAGGCCCCTCCCTCTTGTAAGTGAAGAAACCTTCCTCTTAGCTACTTATAGATGGCCTTATAGCTATTATATTAGCTATGACCTGGCTTATGTCCAATAATAATTACTTGAGGGGAAAGTTTAGTTATTATGATTTGTAACTTACCTCACTTTCTTCCAGTCCATCATAATCCCCATCTTGTAGCAATCCAAGCAAATCACATTAGCTTTCTGTAAAGCAAGATATTATGAGACATCATGTTATTTGATAACCATTATTTCATAGTGTTCTGCTATATATAGAAATGCTCTCTCATGCTCCCCACCAACTGGAAGATGACAGTGCACACTTAACTATTGAGTTATGCATAATTCAAATAAGAGATGATGTAATGCATAATTCAAATAAGAGATGATGTAGCTAGCCAATAATCCATACAAGTTTACCAGTTAAACATCACTAGGAAAAAATTGAAATTTCCTCATATGAAATTGAATGCAATAGCTCCCTATAGTACATATGATAGAGGTGAATTTCGTAACTATATGAAATTTTGGCTCTTACCCTACATGTGATAGGTGTAGAATAGGTACATTTCCTAAGTGTGTGTGACATACAGGAAGTTTCAATTTTTGGCTGGTGCCGCATTAAATTCACATCTGCCTATAATTTATGAACACCTGGCTAGCTATCTTATACTAATAATAAAGGTAAAAACAACAACAATAGAATGCTCCATTTTTTCCTCTTCACTGACAAAATTCTTCTTAGAAGCATGTAAAGCTAGGAGATCCTTATACTGTTTCAACTGGCATAAATTTTTAGGAAGTCCATAGCATGCATTTATCTGGCTTCATACAGCCTATCATTATTGTGGGCAGTAATGCACTTCTCACACCAGCAGTAAGTAAATTCATGACTATTCTATACTGAACTATAACTACTCACATTAAACAAGGCAGAAAATAACAAGCAAAAAAACAAACAGTTTATTTATTAGGCTCAAATTAATAAAAATGTGACCTTTTAATTACTGGCACACCCACAAACCATGCCGGGAAAAAAAAATACTATCAATGTTTAGGACATTTTAAAAAAAATAAAGAATACCCAGCTATAGTCTTAACAGGTCTTTGGAAATTTACCCTATTATCCTGAAAATTCATCACACTCTTCAGATCTGTGCCTACCTTTACATGAAGTCACAGGAGCTATCTGCTCACTAACTAGGGCCTGAACTGGTGGCCATAATTAGTTTCTTCGTGCTAATGTAGCCAGCCATAACTCCATATAAGTTTGCAAATTGCTTGCCAAACTGTCAGATCATCATTGTGGGGCCAGCCAGCTGCTGACTGATACACAATGCATGTGACCACTTCCTTACAAAACAATTGGGCTAAACTTAGGCAATCCTTGACATTTCAAGGGCATAACTGTCAGATAGTCAAGGAAGTTCCTTGATTGTAGTTGCCTAGGGGCACCTAGCAGAAAAATTGTCATGTGTAAGGCCTAAATAAATAAAGTGATTATAGTAGTTAAGGCTGCTGTAAGAAAGAGAACTATCCATGTGTGTCCCATTGGTGCCAAAAATGAACACGTTAAACATAAACTATTTAATTTTTATGAACTCATTTGTTAGGTCTGGCAATAAATAAGTTCAATAAGGTTCGAACCGTCCTATTGTGGGTATGGATTTATGAAAATTTGGGCCAGGCAATTGCCTGTCTGCCTCACCGTATATGTACCAAGCCTAGCTATATGTGATAATGAACAGTAGCTAATAACACACCATTTAGCAGCTACTTTGTATGCAAATAAGCATAAACCGTTTTTTTCCATTCTTTTATATTCATTTACCTTAAATTATTATACATAGATACCTTGAGTTGACTCGATGATTACAATTATAGTCCTATGAAAACTTGATGAGTGGAACATGAAATACTAGGTATTTAGTAAGTCATAATGATGCAATTAACTTTGGATAAGAAGCTGCTTGCTCAGCCAATTACTAGCTGATATCATAATCCTTGTGGTTAGAGAATTGTTGCACAACATCAACACACATTATACTAAAATGGACAACAATTGCAGTCTTGCAACTGATGATGTAGTTATTATGCTGAACTATTTGTATTGAATGTCACACTTTGAATCACAGTAGCTAGATTGATACAATCTTAACACATATAATATCAGTCTGATGGCTGGTGCTAAGTAGCTATACCTAATCATTAGGAAAGATCTCTGGTAGAAACAACTAAGTATATAACCCAGAGAATACACTATTACTTTATTATGCACTATGCTGGCTGAATTACAAATTTTATACACAAAAGTGGGGGTTACATACTCAATATTTAGTTGAGCCTAGTAACTATTTGTTGTGAAGTAATAAAAGCTACCATATTTTCAGTGCGTCCTACCAAATACACTGGCTGTGCTAGGCTGGCAAGACAAGTTTACTTTGTGTAAGAGATGTCTGTAGGCTTACTTTGTGTAAGAGATGTCTGAAGACTTTACCTGACATGAAGGTGTCATCCCTCTTCTGTATTGTGTAAAAAAAAAAAATCCTCCTTTTTGTTCTCAGAGAGGTACCACCCTTGTTTAGTTAAGATTTTTTCTTTCTCAAAGTATATTTATTCTTTCACACAGGACTAGCCTGATACAGTACCAATGAGGGGGGAAATCCAGAAGATCTTTGAAAGCTGTTGGCAATAAGCAATCATTACCGTCAGAGTGGTGCAAAATATTCAGTACTACTATTATTCATGGGCATCTCTTGTGGGAGTACCTAATTTGTACAAGGTCATGATTTAGCACCACATTTGGGGACATTATGCTAGTCTGGCGTCGCCGACCCTTTTCCTTTTATTATTATTATACGTGGGCGAAGGAAAAGGGTCCGGTGA
>WLWI01004397.1_pt1 | contig 11938 bp, 5 predicted proteins | sample 6701501 | NCBI WGS metagenome assembly WLWI01 (sample SAMN12718690, study PRJNA515312) | sponge metagenome | isolation source: marine sponge | host: Mycale hentscheli | place: New Zealand: South Island, Marlborough, Capsize Point | collected 2014-11-01
ATATTCTTTTGGGGGGAGGGGGGGGGGAGTAAGACAACTCAGATGGGAGAGGGGTGTCTAACCAATATGCACACATATATGCATACTAACACTGATGAATTAACTCTACTCTAACATCCTCCATTATTTTTTTCATAGCAATTTTCAAATGAGCTATCTTAATCTCTCTATTAATAGCTCCATTATTCAAAATCTAAGACATGCTAAATTATTTTGCTGTCTTGTTGATTTATTCAAATTAATTAGTATTAAAAAAAGGAAAAATTTAGCTGGAAAAAATGAATGTAAAAATAACTGCTGAGGACGATGATATTCATAGAATTATGGGACTTGTAATCAAATAGAAGTAGAAATCATACCCTCGTATGACTCTTCTAATAATTATATATGGGGAAATGTTATCAATAAGTATGTTAGAGTCGTAACCAGCCGTTCTCAGAGAAATTTTGGTAAATTTAACCAGGCCTTCATGAAATGCTGGAATGCAATTAATTTCGTTTTTGTGATGTCGTAGACCTGCGCGATATGAGCACATAATCACAAAATAAAGCGTAGCAAGTGGCTAGTTGAGTAAATGTGGTTAAGTAAGAGTGACGTTCACATAACTGTGGTTACTTAATTGGTTGTCCCAACATTCCGGGACAACTTCACGAAAAATCTGGTGAAAGTTACCACATGTTCTCCTTCCCCTGTGCCCCACCCCTACAGCTGGTTAACGAGACTATCCGTACAGTACCGTGATGCCTCAAGTAAGTACACTATAAAAAGTGATATTTACTGATCTGAGTTAGCCACAATGTAACACAAGCATTAAAACTTTATAATACCAGGCCTCAATTTTATCATCGCTATTACAATACCTGAACATTAATATAAGTATCCACTCTTAGCCCAGTACCAATTTCAAATTCCACACCCTTATTACTAGCTTAGAGCAACAGCCACTGAAAGTGGCCTATAGTACTCTAGAGCTTTTTAAAAAAACGACTTACTACTTTTTCCTTTCTTTCTCTAACTATTCTCGCAGGTAGCGTAGGTGTAGTCGGTGTAACACGTCATTTCGTACAAGATAATGAATGGTGACACTGCGGGGTTTTTTTGTTTTGTTTTTTGTTTTTTTTGCTAGCAGCGACACTTTACCACTATAATTTGCAGCCCCACCCACAACTCCAACATGTAAACTACTTGACGCCGCGCGCTGCGGCTGTACAAAAGGGGGTGGGTTGGGAACACTGGCGGGGCGGTTCGGTTAGGTAATAGTCAGGCGGCTACGCCGGATTGCACAGAGAGGGGGCGAGCTGTAACGACTAACTTAAAGAACTGCACTCTGGGAACAGATTTCGTCCTTTAAGAGGTACTTATTACGTTATAATTGTACAATATAATAGCAAATATCTCAGATGAGTATTTGACACCGGTTTTCAAAAGAGATTTGTTTAAGAATACTACAATTCGCAGACAACAACATTTTGACGTTCATAAAACATCTGTTTGTCTTCAGGTTTCATTCAAACTTACTCTTGAGAACTATGGAGGCAGAAGAGACATCTACTGTCTTGCCAGTTCATTCTCAAGGTATTGAATGATTGTTTAGAACATTTAATACGCAATAATTTGATATGAATGAATGATTGGATTGATAAGAACATTCTGTACACTGAAGCAAACAATGGAGAGAGCGACTAAATTAAGTGAGCAAAGAATGCGAGTCAGTATTATAAGGTATTCGTATGAGTAATAATAGCACAGGTAACCGTGCTATTCGGTGTTAATAGTATGAGTAATGTGATTGAAATAGCATGAGGCGAAGAAGAGTGCTATTTCAATAGCTTTATGAGAGCTATTGATCCCTAATAGCACAGGTTACTCGTGCCATCACTCGCTAATAGTAGGCCAGCTTCATTTGCACTGTACCTACACTGTATTGTTCGCTCAAAATCTCTGTTTCAGGATTAGCTTCCTCTGGAACTTCGTTTTCAGCCTATGGCTCATCCTAATCTGTTGAAAAAAAATTCCATCAAATACGGGTAGAACTTCTGCGCAAAAGAATGACATAGACTCCAACCTGAAACTACTCAAACTGAATGTTTCCAAGGCAAGAGCTGCATGCATGCACTTTTACCTGTATTATTCAGCTAAGTGCTATTTCACTTAGTTACATGCTATTTCACTTTCTCCACGCAATTTCAATGGAACAGCGATTTTCCCCCATACATTTTTTAATGGTCTATTTACGTGCCGTACTATTACATTAAAAATGGGTTATGTGGGGATGGCCATAGGGAAGGGTAGTTTTGTGCTGCCACTAGAGAGTATAAAGGCTGGTGCAGGCTATTTGTAAATCTTAGTTGAGCTCCTAGATAGATATTGGCAACCCAGAATCATCCCTTAACCCATTCACCGGCACAAGCCCCTATAGGCGCTCAAGGATGACGTAATGCGGGAAAAAAGATTTCCCCGATAAACGCTAAAGCCTAGCCGCAGAGTCTGGCTAATGTGTTGTTCTATTACATGTGTTTTTAGAAAATAAATAGCTACTACGTAACTAACTAAGGTAGTCGGGCTAAAAATAAACTTGACGTTAGTTCGAAAAATGGCGATAAATTTGTCTGCAACTGAGGCGGTGGTGGATCTCATCTGCGATGACATCTTCGACAGCGAATGTGAGAGGGAAGAGGCACATAAGCTATATAGCTACCGCAGAGGTACTTCTGTCGAGGATAGAGAGTTGGACTTGCCCGCTAAAGCTGTCATTTCATTGCCGGTTGAGTAAACTACTAGTTTTCAACTTGAGAGCTACTGGAGCACCGTAGGTAGCGAACATACCAGCAGCTTTGTCTAAGAGGATATGGAACTTGATATTCCAGGTAAGAAAAACAGCTATTTACGCAGTGTATTGGAGGGGGAAAAAAAGTAAGAAACGGGAACATGGCGGTAAGTTTTATTATGCCTATTAGCTTTCCCAGGAATATGGCGCTAATTTGGTCACAGCTGTAAACTTTTTTTTACAAACTCCCAGCAATGAGTAATGATTTGACTTAGCCACCTTTGCTCTCTGAATTACTTTGGACTTCCTATTCATTCAAAGGATGATGTCTCTACTTCTACAAGGTCAGAATAATATTGAGATGATGGTAATACTGATTATGCTGAAAGTATGAAGAAAGGTTGACAAAGTAATGAATGGATGAAAAATGAAGTGCATGAGTAAGAATATGGCTAGAAGGAGGAGTGAGTGTATACAGAGGAAATTTCTCAATACATGTACTCAACAGGCGTAATGTTATTAAAATATTCTTTTATTCTTGACGTTCTTCTGCCCAGCTATCTCAGTCATGCTTCCCCTGGTGTCATCAGTGAGCAACAGCATTGCTGGCTGAGATAACTGTCATTATAACTGTAAAGATATCTAATCATGCACAAACAATTGCTAATAGTGCATTGGAACGCATACAGATCACTTTGTTACGATATAGTTACATTGTGGTTCCAACAACCACTTTGTGGTTTGTTGCTAAGCAACTGAATTTGACCAAAAATGTTGAACAATACATGTACTTTCACGTGATATATGGTTGCTAGGTACTTTTTTGAACTCCTGATTTTTTAAACATTATTTATATAGAAAAAATAACATTACTGAATTTTATCTGCCGGTGAGAGGATTAAGGTGCTACAGATTAGATACAGAATAACACAGAAAACTAGACTGAACTGAAATCTAAGTTGAACATGGCAGGCCACAGCATATAGAACCCAGCCACATACAACTCAAACGACACTCATTAATCAGCAATCAGTGTTTCCAGCTTAAAGAGTAGAAAGTGTGGATCTTAAAAGTTAAGCCTACTGCTATCACATTTAGCTTAGGTATAGTTTACCTTTCATTAAAACTTTTTCCATAATAAACCAGCCAATAAGCGGCAGAAGTATGAGAACCATCATGCCATTCTCATTTGTTTTCAATACATTGAGCACCATTTTTTTCATGTAGAAATTTCTCCTGTGCTCGTCATAAATCGTACCTAAACTGTGGCCTCACCCTATACACAACAACTTTCGTTAGGAATTTTTCTATTTCTAACTGCAGGATGGATTACTTACCACCACCACTAATAGAATAGAAAATGAACTCTGCTAAATTTGCAAGATCTAACTGCGAAAGTCTCTCCTCTTTTTTCTCTTAGCTATTTCCTTTTTTTTTTTTTTTCCTGGCATTATTTTGAAATCTTTACTTTTCTCCTAAATTTTTTGCGCCCGTACTAATGTTTACGTTTTTAAGTAGCCTTCGGGGATGGACACACATTGACCTCTTTGAACTTTGCCACATATACACATATATGTATATATATATATATATATATATATATGTATATATATATATATGTATATATACACCAAAATCTCAATTGAGACTCGTTAGTGAGAGTCCCGCTTACAGGTTATACACAAAATAAATGTTGTTTTGGCTACTTACCATTCAAGGCCATTCCTTTCCGAATATAGTATTTAACCATTAATTAAAAAATAACAACAACTAGTCTCAAAGTTTAATATCAATTTAACGTATTTGCTGAGTTACAGTAAGCATCTAAATAACGTGCCGGTTTCCGCACCGTGCGATAGGCGTAGTACGGTATAACCAGTTGCCGTAATTAACCCATTTATTGTCAAACATGCTAACGTACTACAGCCGTACCATTTGTAGAAAACATCGTACTGTTTCCGCGTAAAATTATAAATTAAACAGTTGGAACGTTCACGTGGAACTTTGGATTTTCTCAGAGATCTTAGTAAGTTTGAGCCTAAAACCAAATTTCACATCTTGTGGCCAAGTTGAGTTGTAGCCACTCTAAAAAAAAAACAACACGAAGCTGTGGGCGGGGCATGATGCTTATGTAGGTCACGGAACAATCAGTCATTGGACACAATGGGAACAATCTAAACCTAGAGAGAGAGAGAGAGAGAGAGAGAGAGAGAGAGAGAGAGGGAGAGAGGGAGAGAGGGAGAGAGGGAGAGAGAGAGGGAGGGAGGGAGGGAGAGAGGGAGAGAGGGAGAGAGAGAGAGAGAGAGTGTGTCTCACCAGGCTGGTTTAGAGAGTGGTTAAGTTATGTCAACAACTGCAGGAAGCCAGTCTAGTGAATCTAGCAGTGATGAGCAGGATGGAATGGGAAGTGCCACTGACTCAGATAGTGAAACTGATTTGGAGATTGGGACAGAAAGTTGAACAACATCAATGCCAGGTCCATACAGTTTTGAACCAATGATTTCAGATTCTGAGAGCCTTCCTGATGGTGATGTCTCCAATGATGATGAGGAGAGAGATTTATCATGGTATGGTAAAGCAAGGTTTATACTGTACAGATTGTTTTTTTTTTCATTTTTCTTTTAATGTTCTGTATTCAGGTGTGAATGTGTCCACTGTTCAATCATGCCAACAAGTATAGAATGTGTATGTGACAGAGAAATTTCTGCCATAACAGCCAAAGTCTTAACTTATTGGAAGACCCCAATATTAGTTGTATCACAAACCATCCTGGTTTTCTAACTGTGTGCCTAGACGTATGGGTTCTTCAAACGGCATACTACCAGTATCGTCAAGAAAACGGTCCAAATGCTGCAGCAACACTGCATGAGTAACTACCAGACTAATTGTAATGCTCCTAATAACGAATTATTTTGTTCTTTAGGAAATACCGCTATACTGCATACCGCTATACTGCATACCGCCAACTAATAAGATGGTGTTGGGGGACAACAAAGGTGCTATTATCTATTAGGTTGCAATTTCAAATCTGAACTTAAATGTATTCCTGAATACTTACCTTCAATCTTTCGCATTTCTCATATGCAGACCATTTTCTTTCTTTGCATCAGGTTCACCACTAGCAACCTATTCTGTTCTTGCCCTTTTCAGCAGTGATGGCTTGTCAAATAGAGTAGGAACAGCATCAGGTTCCAGTTGAGATTTATTTTTCATGCCCAATGGCTGTGCAACTTTTGTACTTTGCTTGAAACATTTAGGTTCAATATGTTTGCTGCATAGGACAGAGTGTTTTGTTGGTTCCCACTTGTCTCTTGTTCTCCTCACTGCATTAGCCCATTTCTTCTTCAAGTTGAGGTCCTTGGGGAATAAAAACAGGCTTACACCATCCTTGTGGGTGCTATTACAGCCTGTAGCCACACATCTGCAAACCATCTTGAACTTAACCACTCTCTAAACCAGCGTGGTGCTACACTCTCTAGAGGTTTACTCCAATAGAGATTGTTCCGCTTGTGTCCAATGACTGATTGTTCCGTGACCTATGTAACCATCAAGCCCTGCCCACAGCTTCCTGTTTTTTTTAAGAGTGGCTATAACTCCTACACAAATTGGCCACAAGATGTGAAATTTATTTTAAGGCTCAAACTTACAAAGATCTCTTAGAAAATGCAATAAAAAGGTATCCCTCAAATGAATGTCGCTTACCCTTTAAAAAATAAAGACTACTGCTAGTTATTTGCTTGAGCAATGGCCGTCTTCCTTCTCTTGCCATTAAGGTTTTCGGGAAGACATTCAGTAAAGCTGTATTACTAGTTGGCAGCAACAATACCAAGAACAAGTAGCTAGTAGTAGTAGTAGTAGTAGTAATATTCTTTGATAGAAACTTTTTGTGTACCATTGCTAACCAACATAGTGTGATCTGTAGCTTGCTGTGACGAACTTGCTACAGCTCGGTGTAGCACATCAAGCTTTCAAACAGCGGTATAGCATAATTATTTTAATAAGAGCAGTAAAATTTTATTAGTATTAATAATGACAATATAAAAGTGATAATAATAACAATAATAATAATAATAATAATAATAATAATAATAATAGTAAAAAATATTTCCGAGGAAGCTCAAACTGTCAGATGAATAGAATTGTGAATAACTAGTGGTGCGCTCGAATAGCGCAAATGCATGGCGAGCGAGTAAATATATGAGTATAGGTAAAGACGATTTGTGAAGGAAATCGCTAAATAATAGCAATGATTAGGCATGAAGAGTTAACAATAACAGAATTACCTGAATGAACTTCGAAAGCAGTGGCAAAGAAGCGCAGCTTGACAAAGACTTAACAATTGTTTCAAGAAGAGAGTAGCTATAAACTTTTAGGTTGAAACAAAGTTGCGTAAGGCAGTGCAGCAGGATTCTCCGTGCTCGTTATTGAAAAAATACTGGAACTGTGAACGCTTTACATAACTTACGTAATTAGAAGCGCGGGAGAAATTTTTTAACGTACGCATACATACCTATATATATCTGAAATCTCAATTGAACACGACTGAGAGTCAGCTTCGCTCGCTTCGCTCGCTCGCTGAATTAAACTAACCAACATCGGTTGTGAAGCTGCTGAGACTGGATTTCATGATATCGCTTGACTGAAAAGAGTACAGTTCCAGAAGAATCACACGGCAGATTCTGCTACTATCCTGTGGTTTATCTTTTCAATAAGAACGATATTAAAACCAATGCAATTCTTAATGATAGTTTTGTATCACTCTTAGGCTTTATAATTATAACTCTGTCATTTGTTAGTATTCAAACATCATTGATGAAGGCTATAGTTATTTGCTAAAATGCCAGAATATTATTATTGTATCAGACCTAAACACCCTTTGGTTTTAGATTAGTGAGCTGCTTCATTGTGAGGGGTGGTGTTATTACCACAAAACCATTAGTGCTATGACCAAACAAGGGCAGTACTGTCACTTGAGTTAGGTGCACTATAAACAATAACAGAATGGAACACCTGTATTAAGTAAGTCAGTGCTACAGTACGATATTTATTATTTATTGCTGTTTTTTTTTTTGCACAGTAGTACGCCTATTCTGTGAAAAAACTGGCACGTTATTTTGACTTCTACTGTATGTACAAGAGGCTGTGTGAAACTATCTGCAAACTGAATTCTGTGTTAGAGAGATGTTTTACTTCTTATTTTTTACTGGCACAGTTTAAGTTGAATTAATAAATAAAACTCAGAATCAAATAAACAGATGCAACGACTTAACTGTTAGCCTTTTTCATTTCCACACACAAAATAAAGTTCCAGATTCTGTTCTGTAGTACGGCAGTAAAATGGTAGGGTTTTTAAAATATACCATTGATTTCCGTACTGTTTTGACTGAACGGCCGACACTGTTTACTAAAACTGTAAAAAACAATTAAGCTTTTCTGTCGATTCACTATTTTCTAGCCAGACACTCTTAGCTATATCAGCAAGCTAAGGCCTTGTATCACACCTTAACGCTACGGTGATAGTGCAAAAAATGCTTATACATAATTTAACTAGCTTCAATAAAGCTGCATACTGAAGTTCCGATGGGCACACAGCTATATACCAGGTCCGCACTTTTTAGGTCTTCTGATAGCTAATGGTGGACCTCCAGTAGTATTTTTTACCCGAAAAGCTCCACCTCAGGAGCCTGTAAACAAAAAATTGAAAGGTTTTATAGGATAAACGTTTTTTATATTTGAGTGAGGCATGTGGTGAATAAGAAAGATTGAAACGGTAACATGGTCAAACGGAACGGCCCTTTTTTTTACCAAATGGGGTAGAGTTTTTTTTTATCGTGCGACAGCCGTTCTACAGAACAGAATTCGGAACTTTATTTTGTCTTCTGCTGTACACTTGTGTATGCACCTTCACATTTGAAAATGTCCAAAAAAATCTCTGGTAATGGTGATGGTGAAAGTAGACTACTGAAAATGTTTTCTTTGTATTCCAAATTTTGTTGGTGACTATTGATGCTGATCTGGACAATGACATCTTGATCAGAAGATAAAAAAGTGGCACGTTGAGGTATTCAAGCTAACTAGAAATAGACCTCCAAAATGCATTTTACTACACTGTTGATAAACTCAAATATACAAAAACTGCACTGTCCATTTCACAAACAATTTGCGTTATGTGTGTATGTGTATTTTCATCTCTATACCTACTTGACAACTGCACTATATTAGTAAACTTTATTTGATTCTGTTGTTCCCGAAATTCTTTGTCATATGATAGACTGGTAATGTTCCTTTTATTGAATAATGTATTTTTTTGTTTACTAACCTTTTAATGATTGATGTGGAAGCAGACGGTATAGAAGTGAATATTCCGGAATCTCTGTCACAACGAAGCCACATTGAGGTAGATATGCTATGTACATTATAGAATTTGAGGTTGAAATTATAAATAGAAAATGTACTTTGGAGTTAGTATACCAGAGTTATTATATGTTTACTTACATGTTTTATATCTATTTATATGAGTAATAGCATAGGTAACAGCAATTCGGGATTAATGGGCACAAGTAACGTGATTGAAATAGCACTCGACTTCACATTTGCTATTGAAATTGCTTTACGAGTGCATTTCATCCCTATCACTCGGTATTAGTAGCCAGCTTTTCTTAAAATCATTTGCAGTGTATGTAGCTACATTATTGTTGGACACTAACTATCTCTATGTATTACAAGATTATCTTTCTCTGGAACTTCACTTTCAACTGATGATTTGTTGAAAAATTCTCTCTAGTACAGATAGAGCTTCTGTGCTAAGGAATCACACAAGCATGTGCACTTACCCATACTATTTCACTTAGTTATGCACTATTTCAATTGAACAGCAATTTTTCCCATCATTTTTGAATGGGCAATTTATGCAACCTCACCTGGATTTCCTTCGAGAGAGTGGTGGAGAAGACCTTCTTCAGCACCACGTGCATCTCCTCTGACAGGTTGGGCCTCATCCTCGCTCAGTTCGCCGTTGCTCATGCGGTCAGCCCATGATCTGGACAAGTTCTTGGCTCAGACTCTGCCAGCTATCTGGTCTGCCCAAGTCTCATCTTCACATTATGTCGAAGGCTGGTGATTTCCTTCAACCTCTGAAAGGGTCCGGCATGCTTCCTCTTCTCGTCAACTCTAAACGTTCTGGACCTCGTCCGTTCTCTAATAGATTTCCTCCAGGGACTGCTGCAGTCTCGAATCAACGCTCTGGTTGATTTTCAAGACGGTGTCCTGAAGCTTCTTCGAGAATGCTTGGAAGATCTTTTGCATCGCCCCAGTGCTCTGTCTGTGGTAGTTTCTTGCTATAGCAGAACAATTGTTTGCCAACATCTTTATGTATGGTAGCTAGAAAAAGTCCGAAGGATGGGGTGCAATGTGGGCTTAAAAAGAAGAGAATAAGAGAATGCCTTTTTCGATGACCACGTGGTTAGCAGCAAGTCACGTGAACAACTCCGTATTTTCTACAAACTAGCTAGGAAACTATGACAAAAACCATTAATGTGCGAGATGGACCTTCTGAAATATAATTAGATTTACATGTGCAAAAACATAATCATGATTGTTACCATTTCATTGAAATTTACTATATTTCTAATCACTACTTTTCATAAGAACATCATTAACCCTCAGCGTGCATGCACGAGAGTGTTATAATGGTAATCCTGTCAGTTTGTCTGTCCATCATGCTCTGATTTTGGAGATTGCTAACAATTAACCATTGATTTAGGTATGAACTTATTTAGAATTACGATATTGTAAGACTTGTTGTTGTGCTACTTTTTTTTTTTTTTTTGGGCTGATTTTTTAGAAAACTTGTAGCTGTCAGCTCCACAACGGTACTAGTTTATGTGAGTAACACCCTCCAATTGTCACTTCATAATCACGTGAGCAAATAATTTCTTGCGACCCGTGGTAGTTTGCTTTACGCTGGGAAGTTAACAAAGTACTGGAAGTGGAGTTTGCCTTGAAAATATATACTGGTGAGTGTCTCTGGCCTGTTTAGCTTCTCTTAAGAAAACCGTAGTTACATCTGCCGTTATCATTGCTCGAGCTGTCTTGATACCTAAACAGAATAGTCAATTAATTATTATTTTGGCCTGAGATGATTTTGTAGTAACTATCTAGTGTATAGTAGTGCTGAGGGTTCGCATCTTTGATGTTTTATTATACAATCTTAGGCTATTGTCTAATGTGTATGTTTATTTGAATTTTGTTATAATTGCAGATGTATAAAAAGGCTGCTAGAAACATCAAACCTGAAATATTATATGAAAAGCTTCAGCCACAACACCTCAGTATAATAGCTGCAAAGATTGATCATAGTTGGAAACTCAAGTACATGTTACTATTGACGAGGACGGAAGTAGAAGACATAATGAGATCCTATGACGATCCGGTGGAACAAAGGTTATGAATAAGTATTTCTGGTGAGCAATAATAGTTTAGCTTGAATTGTGATTATATAGGGAGGTGGCTCTTCACAGATGGAAAAATAGGAACCCTTCACCAACATATGGAAATCTTCTAGCCATCTTGGTGAAAGCAGAATGGATAGACGCAGTTAATGAATTTGTTAGAGTAAGTCTTGATAACAACTAAACCTAAAACCAAAACCCCTTAGTTTTGGGTTATTTTACTTTTGGTAAGAATAACTAAAACTAAGCTGTAGAGAACATGAAAAAACTAAAACTAATTATTTTAGAAGACTGTAAATTCAATAATAACTAAAACTACCAGTAGAGTGGAGGACAAAAACTAAAACTAAGCAATTTTATTGTAAACAATTCACCTTGAATTATGACATTATTAAATGAAAATATAAATTCCCATCAAGTAATTATTCTCTAAACTACATAACAAATACCATACTTTATTAATAATACCCAATTTTTCACAGAAATATGCTATTTTTGAAGTTCTTTGGAAAAACTAGATGAACAACTTTCTTTAACCCTCTCACCGGCACAAGCGCCTATAGGCGCTCAAGGATGACGTAATGCGGGAAAAAATATTTTCCCCCTAAACGATAAACGCTAAAGCTTAGCTGCAGCGTCCAGAGCACGGCTAATGTGTTGTTCTATTGCATGTATTTTTAGAATAGAAATAGCTACTACGTAACTAAGGTAGTCGGGCTAA
>WLWI01004398.1_pt1 | contig 11933 bp, 12 predicted proteins | sample 6701501 | NCBI WGS metagenome assembly WLWI01 (sample SAMN12718690, study PRJNA515312) | sponge metagenome | isolation source: marine sponge | host: Mycale hentscheli | place: New Zealand: South Island, Marlborough, Capsize Point | collected 2014-11-01
GGGTTACCACTTCCTTACTCGTTCCAATGGGGTTACCACTTCCTTACTCGTTCCAATGGGGTTACCACTTCCTTACTCGTTCCAATGGGGTTACCACTTCCTTACTCGTTCCAATGGGGTTACCACTTCCTTACTCGTTCCAATGGGGTTACCACTTCCTTACTCGTTCCAATGGGGTTACTTTTACTGTGTTTATAACATTATATCCAAAGAGAGGGAAATGTGTGGGCAGTTGCTTTCATTATAATACCTTTCTACTTTGGATGCTACTTTTGTCACTGTGGTACTGCTGGGTCACAAGGGGTCAGGACCCACAATTACCAGAGTGTGATTAGAGGGGCCAGGACTACAATTACCAAAGTGGGGCCAGGACTACAATTACCAGAGTGTGATTAGAGGGGTCAGGACTACAATTACCAAAGTGTGATTAGAGGGGCCAGGACTACAATTACCAGAGTGTGATTAGAGGGGTCAGGACTACAATTACCAGAGTGTGATTAGAGGGGCCAGGTCCACAATTACCAGAGTGTGATTAGAGGGGTCAGGACTACAATTACCAGAGTGTGATTAGAGGGGCCAGGTCCACAATTACCAGAGTGTGATTAGAGGGGCCAGGACTACAATTACCAAAGTGTGATTAGAGGGGCCAGGACTACAATTACCAGAGTGTGATTAGAGGGGTCAGGACTACAATTACCAGAGTGTGATTAGAGGGGCCAGGTCCACAATTACCAGAGTGTGATTAGAGGGGTCAGGACTACAATTACCAGAGTGTGATTAGAGGGGCCAGATTACCAGAGTGTGATTAGAGGGGCCAGGACTACAATTACCAGAGTGTGATTAGAGGGGCCAGGTCCACAATTACCAGAGTGTGATTAAAGGGGCCAGGACTACAATTACCAGAGTGTGATTAGAGGGGCCAGGTCCACAAGATTTGGGCCATATGATGTATTATAACGCTAGACCTCCACCGTAACTGCCTCTGGATACTTGACTGTATTGTTTCAAGTCCTTTTTTTAATGTGTGTGTGTGTGTGTGTGTGTGTGTGTGTGTGTGTGTGTGTGTGTGTGTGTACACTAGCTCACTCTGCCTCTGTGATCTCAGCAGTATTTGCTCCAGTGCCAGGCATTACAGTAGATGAAGGCATCAAGGAGGTGGGAGAGATGATAGTAGCTGCAGACTACGATGGCCACATTAAAGTATATGTCAGTGGTGAGCAGCTGTGACGTCACCTCCAATTACAGAGCCACGCCCATCAACGAACCTTGTGCTATCAGTCAGTCATCCTAGTTCATGTCTTGTAGTTTGGAGTTTGGGGCAAGGTGTGTTGGTTGGTTCCACAGACACACCTTACCCGTTTTATCATTCAAATACATTAGGGTATATTCAGATTCTTTGTTGCTTTAATCATATAATACTAAATGCAATTTCTCACTTTCATTATAAAGTTATGTTTACAGTCCAAGAGCGGAGATCTCGACTAGACATCTCGAGATATGCTAATAGTGTAACTACAATAGTGTACTTTAATTGGCTTTGCTGCATATATGCACCAATTACAGCCAAAGTTATGCCAGTTTAGTTGACATGTACGATAGTATATGAATCATAGTAATAGTGATCAAGTTGATAATCTGTATCTAATTGTGCTGCCTCAATATTTGCCGTTCAAAGGTTTGAGCTAGTAAAATATGAAATTTCAGTTCTGTGAGATCTTGAGACAATACTGTTATCTTGAATCTCACACAACATAAGATTTCTTTAGTACTGGCTTGATAATGGTGGCTTGGTACATGGAGAAGGTGTAGTCGGTGAGTGCTGTGTGTGGAGGTGGCTGCATGAGATCTGATGAACTTGCACCAATTCGCCAAATAAGTGGTCTGCTAGATAGACCCTTTACCTAATCGCAGATATTTAGGTAAAGGACGTCATCGGTAGGGACCTCTAGCGGCTCGCAACATAACAACAGCAGCAACACCAAAAAGACACCAGATTAGCCACGCCCACCCCATAGCCTCAGTTTGAGCTTGCGTCCAACGAGAGAAACCCTGGCATCTCTATCTCCAGATGGAAGGAGTTGCGTCGGTGAGCAGTACGTTATTGGTCGAGCAAGTTTCTAGCTTAACAGAGAAAATATCCCAGACGTTGAGGTCCTGTCGAACTGATTATACGGAATGTCCAGATTTGGATCAGTATCTAAGCTTGGATAATTCTTCTGGAATCAAAAAGATATTCCAAATTATGCCTGCTTATGCAGAAGCTATGAAAAACGTAGGTGTGAAAAATAACAAGGAATTGAAGGCACTGTGGGGGAGCAGGTTTGCAGACCCAGCTGTCAGAGACAGTGTGGAAGACTTGCTGCAAGTGCAAGATGAAGTTGAAGAATTTTTACAAGAACTAGAAACAAAACTAGGGAAAGTGGATGCAAGTGCTGGGGCTGGTGTTAACAGACAAGCAGGAGACATTCTGCCAGCAGACTTAGTAGTAATTGAAGTGCCTTCAGGAAAGTCTATTCCGTTAAAGGAAAGCTGGACAGGTTCCAAGTATACCTTGTATGTGCTGATGCGGCACTTTGGATGATCTCCTTGACGCAAGCACATATTGCTCTTGCAGGATAAAATGCAAGAGTTGGTAAAGGCGGGTTGCAAGGTTGTCGTAGTGGCGGCTGGGATAGTTGAAAGTGGTAGAAAATGGTTGGATGATTATAAACTCACAGTTCCTCTGTTGGTGAATCCAGGACGGGAACTTTACCGGTTTCTTGGCTGCAGACGATCAGTGACTGTGTGGTCTCTGGAGAACATTATCAGTTATTCAGAAGATCGGGTAGCCGGAGTTCCACCATCTGCAAGCTATGCAGGAGATGATGTCCATCTCATGGGAGGAGATTACATGGTGGATGACATGGGAAGACTTGTGCTGGTCTATCATAGTGCCACGCCCCAAGATAGGCCTACAGTGGAATTGATCGCATCCTGTTTGGGACGCTAGCTAGCAAGTGTCTGTCTTGTGGTGTGTTGTGATTTGTGGTAGTACTTGACGTGTGTATCCGAACTCTGTCACAGAAGGAGCCACACTGATGTTGTAATTGCTACACACAAATCATGTGTTTGTTTTTGACTGGTGTTCCAATATGAAACGTATAGACTGTTAGTTGTAACTCTGACAGCCCAATAAAGAACATACACTTACCTTTAGCTGTAATCTCCTCTGTGAGCATTGCATGAAGAAGATAATTAGCATCCTAGGAACTACTTTAGGTTTATCGAGATTTGACTTGAGCTGACCAGCCAAAACTCATATTCCTTAAAACACCCAGCCGCCACCTCACCCCAAACACATACTAAATATTATAATAAATCTTTCATAGTTAAAATTAATTCCAGTAGCAATTTCTAATGACTTTCTGCTTTTCCAAGATATCAAGGATTAACCTGTAACAATAAATCAACAATTGAGATTAATGCTGTCGGAATTAACCCAGCAGCATGTAGTTTGCATTTAGGGAGAGAGAGAGCATGAAGGAAATGGGAAGTAATGTATTTTGGTTCAGTGCACTATGACAGGCAGACACGCACATTAGCACACCTTCAGTTGAATTCTGGACATCTGTGGGTGACATGCTTTCCTTGGTTTCTGGGCTAGGTCCACTGATCTAGTCTCCTGCATAGAATGAGCACACATTAAAGGTCTACAGTATAAAATATATTCTTACAGATAAATTTACAGCAGAAGAATGTCTGCTACAAATAGCTTTATAACCTTCTCGGACACGCCAGGAATCAATCTAAAAATATAACTCAGATATGACAAACACACCTACAGCACACGACATATTAAAGACAACATACATTTGATCATATGTACATACCCACTTCATGTGGTTGTAGTGCGGCTCTTTCATTTGGAGACGTTGAAACAACGCTAAATTCTCATGAGCAATTTTCAGCATATCTCTCTGTCTTTGTCTGAGATTAAGGCTATTATACATACATTAATCTTTTACAATAATAGTATCTTAGTCATAGCATTAGTAACAAGGACTCAAGCTGTATTGACATATAAAAAATTCAGCAGTAGCCAATTCTAATATATAATGTTATATGTTCTTCATTGAGCATGCAAAAGCTAATCTTCAGTACCTTCTAGGTATGTAATCATTGTGATTGTCTAAATTGGATTTGGATGCTAAGACAGTTGAAACTCTCTGGAGGAGAATGATGTTGTCTCTCATTATCTCAGCCTTCTTGGCTTCTTCATCTCTCATTCTGCACGAGTTGGCATAGAAATGTCTGTACACTGTTGGAGGAGAACTGTCTACCATTGGCTTCATGGTCTCTATCTACAGTTACAAAGTGACTATGTATGTGTAGATCAAGTCTCACTGAAAACCCCCACCAGCTTCTCACTCTCACAAATAGTATTGCTTCAGTAGACTACAGCTAATTCAATAAACCGCTCCTGATTAATTTTTTAATCATTTTGTCACAAACTACACTGTCACTGTACTAGCTTGCTAAGTCTCATCTAAAACTAATAGGCATGCAGTTCGTGCTAACTAAAAGTTTTTTTTTTTTAATTGTTGCTAGCTTTTTTTTTCTTTTCTTTTTTTTCCTTTTATTATTATTATTTAAACAAACAGAAAAACCTATAGCCATGAACTCGTTGTTGTTGTTGTTATTATTATTATTATTATTATTATTAGTGGTGTGCTTGAGCACTAATATCGAGCAAGCCTGCCTAGTTAGGTTACATTAAACTATTCACCACTGGTGTCACCTGGTTCTGCCTCCCTTGTTTTGGAGAATGCTTTGGTTTGACAAGGTATATTTAGCTAATGGTATATTTAGCTAATGGGTACGATTGATTAGTATTTATCATGCTTTCATCAATTTTACATCATTTTTCTAATATGTCAATTTTTTTTTTTATTAAGTACATCTAAACCCCACCCAATATTGTAGGTGTGGCAAATGTGACCGCTTGATTGGCCACTTTAAAATTGCTTTCTACATCACCCATGTATTGTTACATAATATACTGTAGCTTAGCTAGTTCATGCAAAAATAAATAGTAGTTGACCATTGAACCAAACAAATACAGACTTACTCTCTTACCTCAATTTCAGGAACTTCTGTAGTATCCAATTTAAGCCGTTCTGACTACCTCAATTATCAGTAACGGGTGAACAAGATTGTAGCTCTACCAAAAACAACAACAACATAGCCAGAGTTATTTTTGTATATTTAGCTAACAAGTGTGGAACTACGTACTTACCTCAGCTTCTACCAAGTAATGGTGGATTCCTTGGTTTCACTCTGGCTACCAGTGGCACTTGACAACCAACGAGTGGCATTTAGCAGCCCCCAAAAACGAGGTTTTTCAAATTACGTTTGGTAAAGGGTTTCAATGCCATAGTAACCATTCACAGTAACTTTTTGGGGACTTGAAAAACAAGCGTTTTGCAGGAGTTCTCTCACAATTGGAGCCCAAGTTTCAAGTAAGACTTGCTTAAAGCTGTAGTATCAGAAGAAAGTGGAGTCAATCCTAAAAAGCCGTGTTTTTAGGGGGGGAAAAAGTCCACCGCACGTGCATTTAAAGGGCATATGTACCATCCATCCATACATATAACATATACCCGATTTTGCATTATCCACCCGTAATAGTATCTCGCTCGCTTCGCTCGCTCGATAATTATTATTATTATTATTAATACTATTATTGTTATTACTACTACTATTACTACTATAATTATCTTCATCATCATCATCATCATGAGCTACTGGCTACTACATTATTTATATTATATTTTTGAACTACATCCAATCTAAACCATTCCCTTGAAGTCAATTCCATTCTGTGTTATTAGTAAGCCCCTACTATTTGTGTTGCCATAATAATAAATGTAGTTTTGTACCTTTTGTCGGTGCTCAGTGTATTTGAGTTCGTCCCATTTTTTTTGCAGAAGTAAACTCGCCGCTGGAGTTACACTGCGGTATGCTTTGGCGCTGATACTATCATGCCGAGAAAAAGAGCCACGGCTCCGTAACACACTATTGCTACTTCTTCCACCGTCAGAAAGTCTCTTTTCCAGAGACGTTACACTCTGTCGTCTTCCACTCAGAGATTCGGCATTTCTTTTAGATGACATTTAATTTCGTCAAAGACCCGCTAAGAATGCGAATAAATCAATTGCGTTAACGTAGTTGCCTGGCAACGATTAGCTCCAGGCGAAGCGAAGTGACCTGAGAGGCTTAGCTATTTGTGAAGGCTGGGAAAGCTAGGTCGGGAGCACTGGTGAGGTCGATGCAATGGCCTCTAAAAAAGGTAAACCATTTTAGCTAGCTATATACTGATGCCATTGTATTGTGTTTGATGCTTCTGCACCAGCAAGTGTGCAGTCCGAGACTAGCCCGGGCAGCGTGACCTGCCCCAAATCTAGGAACGGACCCGGTAGCGTAGGCTGTCACCAATCCTTCAGACCCATGCTTCCCTGTGGCAACAAGCTCCTGCAGCAGCGCTGGGATCAGACCTACTATGACCAGCACAGGAAGATGGTGAAGACTGCTAAACCCATGGTAGACACTAAAGCACCACCTAAAAGAAATCATGTCGTATCCAAGTGGAAGAAAGAACAAGTAAGTTAATGTCTACTGAGTGTAAAAATGTACTTAACAAATTTCTCACCTTTTATTTTTTATTTAGATTATAAAGGAACGGAGTGAAGAGATCAACCGAGATAACATGACTCTATTGAACAGGATGCAGAATATAATGCATACTCGAGGCTGTGTGGATCATCTCAACTCCTACGTCCATCACAGGTGAGCTACCAGCCACACCCACCTCACTTAGTACTGTCCGTCCATGTATTGTGCAGTTTGAACCAGGAGCAGCGCCAGAGAGAGCAAGTTCGAGTAGCAAGGGAGAACATGGAGCTCTTGAAGAGGCTAGAGGAAGTAGAGCCCATGTACAAAGTGTCTGAGTGGATTGATGACTGGCAGAGAAAAGAGGAGTTAGCCGATATGATCACTTCCTTCCCTAATGGCGTGGCAGCTCCAGAACTATCTGTCACTCCAGCTACTTCACCTAGACACAGGGCTAGCAATGCTGACTCCACCTCCTGCAAGACTTCCACTTCACCCAAAAGGAAGAATTCAGTGGCTAAGAACACATGTGCTTCTAAAGGAGGTACTTCAAAGAAGAGTAAAGCTGTGGACAGGCCTGCTGTTAGTGTCGGCAATAATCCTTCAGATGAAAAGACTGAAGAGAAGGAATCCTCCAAGCAACAGGACGAAGAACAAGAAGCATCAACTAGAGCCATTCAATCAGAAAAAACTCCTGAAGTAGAAAAAGACCAACCTCTGACACCTCAAACAAGCACACCTGCAGATAACAACATTGAAACAAGACCATCGACAAGCTCAGCTGAATCTAGCAAATCTTCACAGCAGACAAGCTCAGCTGAATCTAGCAAATCTTCACAGCAGACAAGCTCTGCTTCTTCAACATCAGTGCACTCTACCACGCCTGACAAGGAGTAACTTGGAAATAACTTAAACAACTAATAATTAAATACATAACCAGCCAACCCACCCACCAATAGTTCATTCATTACAATCCACACCTCAAACTTTACTACATTTATGAATCCCACAAACACAATGATTAATGTAGTGCATACAAAAGTAACTGATGCAACTAGATGTGTAATGACCATCAACTCCTGTGTCATTTCCATGTCTCCTCATCTAGCTGGACTATAGTCTGAATAGACTTGGCCATATCTTCCGGAATCCCTTCCAGTAGTTTAGTTGGATCAATGAGAGAACTGATGTCCAGGTCCAAATACTCTGCAGGTGAAGATGCTGCAATAGGGTTGCCCTGGCCTGTCACAGAGTCTGGGACATCCTTACTGGTGGCCAAGGTCGAGATCTCCACAACAGGCTGGGAAGCCAATGAAGAAGGTAAAGGGTTGTCACACATGCCAAGTGGGGGCTGCATATCTGGGGATCCTTTGACGGACGACAGTGTAACTGCCGCAGAAGAATCTTGAACTACAGAGTGGAGTGAAGTTGTGACAGCAGTTGGAGCACCGCTGACTGGTAGTGCTGGGGTCGAGGGGAATATGGGCAGACCACCAGTTGGTACAGGGCTATCAGGAGTAGCAGGATGAAGGAAAGACATGATGTCCATATTGAGCAAAGGTATGGCATTCTCTAAGCCAGCTAGTTGAGAAGCCAGAGAAGAGACGGCAGAGTCCGACGTATCTTCTATGAGTTCACTAATATTCAGTGTTGATGACGGCACTTCTAGTGACCCCGACTTCTCCATAGCAACAGACTTGACCTCCACAAGTGAGGCCGGCCGTGCTTCCTGGTCACCAGCAGATTGGTCAGATGATTGATCAGTCAGCTCAGGTAAGAGAGAAGATGGGCGTGGCACAATGGACGATCCCTCGAGTAATGACGGCCCCAAAGGAAGACATGGTCTCAATACAGCAGAATCTGGTCTCACAGGCGATGGATCTGCTGGCAGGTGTGGCGGAATAATAGGGTGTGGTTTCGTAGATACCATAGGAACAGAGGTCTTTTGGTGTACAGATGTTGCTGGTGAAGCAGACTGTACCAGTATACTTACGGCTGATGAGCCATAGTGTACCGGTACAGATACAGTTGATGAGCCAGAGTGTACCGGTACAGATACAGTTGATGAGCCAGAGTGTACCGGTACAGATGTAGTTGATGAGCCAGAGTGTACCGGTACAGATACAGTTGATGAGCCAGAGTGTACCGGTACAGATACAGTTGATGAGCCAGAGTGTACCGGTACAGATACAGTTGATGAGCCAGAGTGTACCGGTACAGATACAGTTGATGAGCCAGAGTGTACAGATCGACTAGAGGGTAAAGATAATGCCGGATGAGAACAGAGAGACTCTGGCTGTGTAGTTGCCATAGGAAGTGGGACACTCGTAGCAGTGCTGGGACGGTGCTCCTGCACGTTGGTAGACACAGCCACAGAATGAGATGGAGGGACACATCGTCCCATGACACCATCTTCCTGAATGACTGAAGAGCAAGTGGGAGGTGCCTGTTCCAGCAGCTTCTCCACTTGAGAATCTACTTTCAGCAATTCTGAAGAGTTTGATTTTACGAGCGGATTTGGAGGATTTGAAGGGCAAGATTCAACAGCCATTAGCTCTGCAGAGTTCTGCCCTGAACTGCCGGTTCCTGAATCCATCTGAAGTGAGGTAGTCTTGAGCTGAACAGGTGCTGATGGAGTTGGTACACTTGAAGAATCTGTATCCCTTACATCTGCTGGATCCACACCCGACCTAGAGGACTGCTTCCTAGAGGACCGCTTCACTCCATCTAGCTCGTGAGTAAGAGTTTTGTCCACACTGTGCGAACAACTATCACTTGATAAAGATTCTCCATCTGAAGTAATTTGTTTTTGAGGTTGTTGTGTTTCTTGAGGAGCTGATTCAGTCACACTAGATAACCCAGCAGCATTGGGTCGGCTCGGCAACTCCTGGGGGAGTGGCTGACGACCTAAGAGCATTGTCTGAGAGCTCCGTGCTGTAGTCACACTTTCATTGGTACAGCCACCACCAGCAACAGCCACTCTGCTGGATGGAGCAGCAGCAACAGCCACTCTGCTGGATGGAGCAGCAGCAACAGCCACTCTGCTGGATGGAGCAGCAGCAACAACCACTCTGCTGGATGGAGCAGCAGCTACAACCACTCTGCTGGATGGAGCAGCAGCTACAACTGATACAGTGGAAGTAGCACTGGCAGTCGTCATAGTTACAGTAGATAAAATGGGCAGAATAGCTGCAGCTGTTGTGTTTGCTAATGTGTGACCAGAACTGGAGGTAGAATGGGACGCAGGAGACATGGAAAGGGATGCAGACGTGGAAAGGGCTATAGCAAGAGACGTGGATGCAGAAGGAGAGATGGAAATGGAATGGGGCGTGGTTGTGGAATGGGGCGTGGTTGTGGTATGGGATGTGGAGGTACTTGCTGTGGTTGGTTGTGTAGCTGGGGGAGTACGACGTGAGGGAGAAAGTGACCGTGATATCAGAGCAGCAGCAGAAGCCTTAACATTGGGGGCCATAGCAGAGATAGAGGATATGCCAGCTTTGTTGAGGCTGCTCAGAGCTTTGCTGAGAGTCTCGATGGCCTGGTTGATGGAGGGGTCTGAGTGAGAGCTGCTGATAGGGATGACCTGGACTCCAGACGAGGAGCTGTTAGCTGGAGATTTACCTTGGGAACTAGACTTGGATACAAGTTTAGTTGCGGCAGTTGTCAAGGCTTTGTTGGAGGCGGAGACACCCTTACTATTGGCCATGGCTTTCAGAATGGACAGCGCCCGGCTGGTGGGCGTGACCTTCACAGACAGCTGTGAAGCAGATTTGGAGGAGGTGCTGGTGGCCGATGCGGAGGTTGCCTTGGTAGTGGTTGCCTTGGTAGTGGTAGCCGTGGCAGACCGTGCTACTAATGGGCTGACTGTCACTCTGGTTTTTGCTGTAGTCATCCCACCTTCAGAAGACGCTCCTGGGCCGGACTTCTTCTTTGTAGGAGGTAGATCTGCTGGGAGGACAGGACTGCGCTGGCGCTTCCTCGATATTCTGGAGATGAGGTCGGATATAGTCTTCCCAGCATCGTTGATTCCTTCTGCCCCAGTTTTATTAGCATCCATCTTTTTTCTGCTCTCAGTTTCCATGACCTCTTCATCCTGGGCGACGCCCACTCCTCTATCCTCGCTTGTGTCTGAACTAACCAGAGTCAGTTCACTGTCCTGACTGGAGACCGCTCGCTGAGTTTGCTGGGGGGAGTGGTCAGACTCTTGGTGCGAGATATCTGAGCTGTTGGTCTGTGTGCCAATGTTGATGACCCTGTACCCACTATCCTCATTGCCGGCTCTGGCCCTGGTAGGGTTGAGCTGCTCGTCGCATAACAGACTCTCAAGCTGGGAGTACATCTTACTCTGATCAGCAGGTCTGACTGGTTCAGACTGGACCACACCCACACCTGGCTCGTCCTTCACGCTGTTGTCAGTCTTCTGTATTACACCGTGTGAGGAATCTTTGGATTTAGAAGTTGTAGAAGACATTGGAACAGTCTGGTCATTCCTGCCAGTGGTAGTGGCCAGTATGACCCTCAGGGCATTCTGAATGGGCGTGGGCACCCTTTTATTGCGTTCACTCTCTGTTCCATTATTGGAGTTAGTTTTGGAATGTCCGAGAGCTTGTGAAGCTGCAGTGACTGCAGCTAGTGCTTGAGGGAGAGAGGGAGGATGTGGGTGTGAGATTAGGCGTGGGGGGAAGTTAGACAACAGCTTCTGACCCTCACGATGCCACACCCTCTCTGTGTCAGTTCCACACACACTACAACGCACACACACACACACACACACACACACACACACACACACAGCAAGAAACACACGTGAATACAAGCCTGGGCACATCCACTCACAGACAAGAACTTTCATTCATTATCTGCCCCAAATATTTACAGCCCACAATAACACTCACTGCACTCTCTCTATCACTAGTCTGTCTCTATCTACACTCCACAATAACACTGCACTCTGTCTCTCTATCACTAGTCTGTCTCTATCCACACTCCACAATAACAGTGCACTCTGTCTCTCTATCACTAGTCTGTCTCTATCTACACTCCACAATAACACTGCACTCTGTCTCTCTATCACTAGTCTGTCTCTATCCACACTCCACAATAACACTGCACTCTGTCTCTCTATCACTAGTCTGTCTCTATCTACACTCCACAATAACACTGCACTCTGTCTCTCTATCACTAGTCTGTCTCTATCTACACTCCACAATAACACTGCACTCTGTCTCTCTATCACTAGTCTGTCTCTATCTACACTCCACAATAACACTGCACTCTGTCTCTCTATC
>WLWI01004399.1_pt1 | contig 11932 bp, 6 predicted proteins | sample 6701501 | NCBI WGS metagenome assembly WLWI01 (sample SAMN12718690, study PRJNA515312) | sponge metagenome | isolation source: marine sponge | host: Mycale hentscheli | place: New Zealand: South Island, Marlborough, Capsize Point | collected 2014-11-01
GACAGGTTGGAGCGACAGCCGACAGATGGATGACAGGTTGGAGCGACAGCCAACAGATGGATGACAGGTTGGAGCGACAGCCAACAGATGGATGACAGGTTGGAGCGACAGCCGACAGATGGATGACTGGTTGGAGCGACAGCCGACAGAGGAAAGACTGCTTGCTGCATATTCTTAATAATACCCCTCATAGTCACAGTCGATGTTTTACATGTAGTCACAGTTAGATGTTAGATTTGTCACAGTATGTTTAAAAAATTACTTGCCATGTGTACGGGTCGTTTGAGTATCCTCATGCGTTTGCGTTTTATAGTATGTTTCTGTAAATGTGTCGAAGTAATGGCAGCATGTTGTATCAGTCGTTTTCATACTCGCATATGTTTCTTAGTCGTAGTCTTACGTAAAGGTGTGGCAGTTATTTGTAATGGTGGTGTACGTATTTGTGCTCTGTTAGTACAACATTTCTGTTTGTCTGAAAGTTTAGGGGTAGTTGTTCAGTGTTGGATAGGTATGTTTCATCGCTGTCATAGTCCTCACATTGTACGAATGTTTTGTTGTCATCAGTTTGTAAATGTATTACGTTGTTGTCAAAAGGTACAGGGGATAAAGTGTTGAGGGGTTGTGAATCAGTCGAGTATGTTGATTGTCGTGTCTCAGAGTTATTTGATATGTCATATATTATTGTTGTGTCAGAGTCATTGTCATCAGTTAACTGTATAGTCGGTGTCTCAGTAGTCGGTGTTATTATTAGTTGTTGTAAAGGGGCATCATTAAGAATATCTCTCACTTTATGGAGTTGAAGCAGACTTCCTCTCATTACCAGCTTCACACTGCATGCTATATAGCGATAGCTCCTGTTGCCAGGAACAATAGAAAATGGCAGTGATGTCACTTCCCTATTAAAATATACATGCGATTGATATCAGGTCAGCGTCAAGGGAGTTTTTCAAAATTATTTTGTAGCTCTATTCAGGCACAGCCAATCTGAAATTAAATTTGCGTTTACAATAACTAAATTGATTACTGTATTATCTCATTATTAATGCTTTATTATAAACCACAATAAGTCAAGTGTAAGGCTACCATAGTTAAAAAAAAAATTTGTTTTATTAAGACCAGTATATGCATTTTAGTTTAAAGGAATTATCTTCACACCTTCAATTGAACACACAATCTCCTTTTAAAACATCTACTGAAACAAAATTAGCTACAAATCACAAAAACTTCTTAATAGGCAGTACCATAATTGTATTGAATCTTTTCAACTCTTCTTATAGTACATAGCTAATAGTCCTGTCATATAACTTAAAACTAGATAACTGATTACTCACCCGTCAGCTACAAATCCGTAACGCAGAAGAGGTGCGACGAACGCTGAAGCATCCCTGTCAAGTTGCCCCAGTGAGTCCAATCTCGGGAGGCACTTGAGGAGAACGCTATTAGGGTCCTTGGCGTTGCCTACTTCCAGGTAGCAGGACAGCCTGATTCCTCTCCTGATGTCCTCCAGACCTACCTGTTAAAATTTGATGCCCTTCGCTAGGGCTCTGAAACTAGCTAGCACTTCCATTACACAACACCACCAAAAGAAGCCACACGAAAAATACTGCGAGTGCTCTGCCTGGGTTTTTGCCGCGCTATTTGACATGAGTGTGCTTGCGCTAAATCTTTTACGTATCTATTACGTAGACCATACCGGCAATTATTTAAATAAACGTCACTAAACGTCATAAGACGGAGGTCCCCTGCCACTGAAGCTGATTTTCAGCTAAAATAATCTAATTTTGTCATGAAATATTTATTTCACCCAACCAAAAAAATATATAATGTAACTTCAATTATTACTTTATGTTGTGACAAGTCCAGAAAGGTCCATTATATAAACACAAGAATGCTGGCTTAAACACTTTTGGTACTTTTTTGCTACATTTTTTGCCATAAATTTTGAAATTTTTGAGCAATGAAATAAGTTTGGTGCACCAATTTATTTTTTAAATAAACTTCAAATTACATATTTTGTATGTGCTAAGTAAGAAAGGTCCAAGTATAAAATTGCTTTTTTCCTGGCTTAAACACATCAAATTTAGAAAACGATAAAATTCAGCCTCTTCAAGGTGTCACCTACCACACGAATAACCTCAAACTAATTTGATGTACCTATTAACATAGCCTTAATACATCTACATACAAAATATAAACTTTGTAGACTTTTTGGTTTCCCTGCAGTGGAATAAAAACAATAACACAGTCAAAATTTCAAAAAGTATGCTCTTTAAGCTGGAAGCACTGTACTTATAGTATGTCCAAGTTGAGTTGGCACAACCACAAGCAGTGTAGATGAGGAATGCACTTGGTAAAAAACAGGAAACAATTTAGTCATGTGAACTAATTGCAATTGACGCACGAGTATACCAACATTCACGTGAAAAGGGGTGGCTACTCGAGTGCACATTATTAATGCAGTAACTTTAGCTTGAGTTTAGTCGAGGCTGTTGTGCAGTTCTAAATAGTTATTTCCTGGCGCAATTCTGTTCACAGGTACGCACCTAGAGGGAACCTGAAGGAGTGAAAATACCAGCCACAGAAAACTAAGGCAGCCTAATATTGTAAGTTTTTGAGAGTATTGAAACATCTACAGTGTCTACCTGTAAGAATTCTGCTGTAGTTCACAAGAATAATACTATTGTCCCTGTTTGGAATTTGTAGTATTTGTAATAGTAGTACAGATATAAGAATGATAATGAAAAGCTTCTATAGGGACCTCTTTTCCCAGTTGTTATTCTGATGATTGATTCTTGACTATTCTGAAGTTGAGTTGATGAACTGAGTCTAGCTTAGCTAATTTAGACTGTGCACATTGACAGGTGTGCATGTTGCTCATTCTGAGCTGGTCCTACCAATTTGTTACTCCTGGGCTTGTGGATTTACACCCCACAATCAGTAGGTTGATATAGATGGACAGTAGATACAATTCGGTAAAGGGTTGCTATATTGATAAGCTCAGTTTGGTAGGTTGGATAGATAGATTTGATAAGGTAAAGTGTCAACAAGATGACAAACACGGTTGGTAGGTTTGATTTGTTCGGTAAGGTGTTGTTCGTATAATAAACACAATTAGGTAAATATTCTCACGTGGTAGTGGAGCGATACCCGAACTTCGAGGACTGGAGAAGTCTGGTTGGCAACCGGCTCTAGCTCCTCCACAAGGTAGGCTAGGTTAGTGATGATTAAGTGGACACACTGTGGTAATGGCTTGTTCCCAGATACAGGTTCAGTAGATTCTTCCTTCGGGTTGCCGGTGTGGATCCTCTGCCCAGAGGATCCGGCTCGAAGGACCAACTCTTATGGTGGGGCGTAAATCCACCACAGGGAAGGTCAAATGATAAAAAAAAAGAGAAAATAATAAAGTTAATATAATAAAGTTCTCAAAGGACCAGAATTCTTATAATGGCATCTAATTAGTCAGTGAGACGTAGGCTCCCGCCAGCACTTAGAATTTGTTTGCGCAAGAATAATAATTGAATTGTGAGTTGGTACAGATTATATGGTGTGATATGGTACAGAACTACGATGGGTAGGAAGTAAGTGGAGATTTAGATTGTAGTGAACTCTGAACTCTCTCAATTCTCACCTCATTTTTCTGCACTTTTCTGTATCATCCCTTACAATATACTCACGTGTATCATTCAGTCAATTGCTAATAAACTGAGTGTTGTGAAACTGTGAACAATCTTAGTTAGAGTTTAGCTAAATTCTCTCTAGTCCTCTACAAGATGAATATGATTAAGTTTGAAGATGAGAGGCACCCGCAAGCAGGCTGACCAAAGGTAAGCTGTGGATGTTAAATGATGATAAGTGAGGTGGTAATCATTAACAGGTTCTGTACCAAGTTCAGACGAATGGCTGTAGGTCAGTTCTTCCTCCTTTGTGGAGGTGGTTCTGACAGACAGTTATCCTGAGTTGACCACTCTGGATGGAGCCCAGACAGATCTCATGGAACATATTTGCACTTAACAGATTCATTCTATATACTTTAGTCACAGAATCAACGACAAGGTAGCTGGTAAACAATAGAGCCTTAGGATTCAACATCATGTCAGCATAATAATTTTGGCACAAACGATATAAGGCCATAATTGTGACCTGTTTTGGGAAAATCGGCCTAAATGCAGCGCAGATGTAAGCTCTAGCTAGCTCTAGAACTCATGCTATGGGGCTAAAAACACTAGCCGGTTGGACTCGTGTATGAAGTGTTGGTAAGAAATCTTTTGGTGGGCTTTCACTAACAGTGGGCGGGGTGGGGGGGGGGGAACCGAGCTAACTATTTAACTTACTATTCTACATAATCTGCATACTCACTCATTTCTCGCCATCATAGTTTTCACATAGGCCTACATTAAGCCTATTTGACTTCTTTCGCCTGCAATTGGATTAATCCACAGTGTTCCAGAGACACGTGGTAATAGTACACGGATACAAGCACGACCCCAGGCCTTAGTAACTCCTTTAAGTAGCAGGGTTTTTTTTCGAAATCAGCACTAATAAGTTTCACAACTGAAGTTTTGTAGTGCATAGGGCGAAGACATAATGTGCTACAGGTTCCAAATTTGGAGGATGACATCCCAAGGCCCTGTGCAACCTACTGGTAGGAAAAAAAAACTCTAGATGCCACGTCTAAGCCAATTTTCCTAAAACCGGTCACAATTAAGCACAAGTGTATTTTCCCAGCATGATGTTGATATACAACGATGTTGAGGCAACAGTTATGCAATATAAAATAAACTAGTTTCTAGTACTATTACATATTATTGCACAAAGGTAGCATAAATTAATATTATTTTATAAAGGGCATGATAGGTGCATAATAGCAGTAAAGCAAAATAACATAATGTAAAATTAATGGCATAATGTGGACATCCCTACGGAGCCTGCTGAACCATCATGATGCCCACAACCACCACAAAAGAAAATTAAACATTTCTTTTATATATTTTACTTATAGCAGATCAAGTTAGTAGCTTCTCTGCAGTTGATGCACACATCAGTGAATACCTTCAAGCTTAATGACTACTGAACAGTATAATTTCGTTACTGTTCAGGGTTGTAAAGCGTGAATGTGCCGCTACTTAGAAACTATGCTAAATAGATCAGCCCAGATACAGATACACTGATTATTTAACATTTATTATTAAGTAGGAAGAAGCCAAGTAGAGTAGTGTGAGAGATGAATATGATACAACAAGTACCTGAAGAATACTCTGGATATAAAATGGTATATGAGAGATGCAAGAACCACCAATGAATGGCCTTAGCACCACAAGTGTGCTGAGATAGGAGCCATAAAGTTACAGATGTGTTTGTGTGGGGAAATGTTATCTGAACTAAGTGGTTAGGTAGGGTGGTGTTTGCTTGAAGTGCAATTGTCTGGGTCAAACCAGACAGAATCTTCTTGTAGTAGTCGGTCTGCAATGCGTGGAACAGCTCCGTGAAACAGATTTCTTGGGGCTTATTATCGGGGATCATCAAACCTCGTCGAAATTTGTCAAACATTAGTTACTTGGATATATATTGTTTATTTTTATTGTCTTTTTCTCAGTTTAACTATTTTATCCATATTATGTTGAAGATATATTTTACATTGACTGATATTTAATTCTGGACAAAGCTCACTCTCTCTACTGCTCAGGTAATATACCAGAGCTGGTTCTTCAGTTCTCATTTAGGTATCCTTGCCTGGGAGTTACGCTTCAGACAGGTGAAGTGTAAATGTGATAAGTGGTTAATTGGTAAATAGCTATGGAGGAGCACAAACAGCTGCCATAAAAAAAATCCTCTATTTTTTTAAATAAAATATCCCACATGGTTTCTTTTCATTGTATTCATGCATCTAACATCCTCTGTGCTCGGTTGAAAGATTAATTAGCATGACAGGAAAGGTGTTTTGAATCAAAAGACGACAATTGACAAACATTTGAAGAACTTAAGTTCATCAATTATTTCATGTAGTTTGAAAAAGTGACTTATTGTATGTAATAATTTTAATACTAAATTCATTAAATTAAGGCTTTAGCTTTCATAGATAAGTACAAAACAGAAAATCAATTATAGCTAATCCATGCAACACTTCAGTTAATGGTGATGTAATTGAAAAGTATTTGTAACTGTAATTGAAATAATATACCTAAGAAAGTACAATATTTGTATTTTGTATTTGAGTTCTTTAAAGTATATGTATTAGTATTTACATGCTATTCAGAATATTTGACCACAACCCTACTATGTAGTTAAAATATTGGACAATGCATTTTCTAGCAAGAACAACACTGTTGCTAGGGCATGACAAAGAGCAAATTAACTTACGACAGCCACTAACTTGAATAGATAATGAACTCTAGTAACTTTGTATAAGTTGTAACTATCTCCCGCAAAAAAATCAAAATCTGTGAACAATTTCTTGGGATAATCCTGGTAAAGATTGATAAGAGGATTCTTCCTAGTCAAGTTTGGGATGGGGTCAACTACCGAGCTAAGACAAAAATGCCAGGTCAAAGTACAAAAATGATATACATATGTCCAAACATATATAAACAAACAAATATCCCCGATTCTCAACTTAGTAACCCCGAATAGTGTCTCGTTAACTCGCCAACAAACTTTTCACTACTTCTTTGACATTATACAGAATGCATTGCAATGGTAATACAAGTATCTGCTAAAACATGTCACCACTTTGTATAGCATGTCAAACAGCTTTATTTCAATCTGGATTCTGCCACATTCTGTTAAACTGAGCAGAGAGACTACATTTGAGTTTCCAACAGAACTAGTATGGGCTTTCTTAATTGAAAATATGTATTTACATACTATTTGTAGCCCATAATAAGCTATAGCTTACTACTTTCAGAAAAAATGAACGAATCTTTTTTGTGTTCAATTTGTGATTAATTCTTCTAGCTTCCATGTCATATGTAATGAAGCCCCAAAAAGTAACAATATAATTCATGAGACATGAAGAAAATGAGACAATTCACAAGCATGACAATAATCTACCATAAAATTGCTCTGAGGCATTTTAAGCAATGCTGATATATTTATGACCTGTTGCAAAGCAAAGTCAATAAAAGTCTTACTAAAAAATTAAAATATACCTATAAGAAGCTTGCGAAGTACACGTAGATATAAATCTTGTGGCAGACTAAAAATTATTATATATAGGAATACTGAACATAAATAGAATAATCAGAGCTAAAACTGATGGTATTATTGCTACTTTACTTGTATACAGCAATTGTTGTCTTATCATTTAAGAAAAGAAGTTGGCCTACTAAAGTGTGTATATCTATGTGTGTGAAATTTCTTTTAATAGGACAAATTGCTTTCAGACTTTTATGGGTGTAAAATAGCATATTTTAACCACTTCATCTAAAATATAAAAGGAATGTAAACACCAGTTGCAAATAAACTATTCCTATAGTTAAATGTAAATTTTAGTATAACTTACAACACAGTTTGTCGAGAGTGTGTTCCACCACTTTGCTGACAAATACTAGTACATGTTTTTGTGAAAGTTGCATCAAAAATAGCTGAGATCAATCGAAGTAGTAAATACAAGCCAACAAAAAAGGAAATTTCGACCTCCATCGAAGAGCTGCACGAAAATTAGAATAAGTTTCAATCAAAAATACATTTAATGAATTCACAATAGGAAACAGTATATATAAAAACAATCTTTTAAGCTAAATACTTTATTTACTACAACATAGTTGTTAACAGAATTGTTAATTACAAGTCTTTACGGTGTAGGAAGACATTTCAGTTATTTGGTGGGAGAAGGGGAGGTTTATGTGAGAAATCTCCTCCTTAGATTTGCACCAAAATTATGGAAGGCAGTTTTCGCCCCTGGATTCCCCTCCCCTTCCCTTTTGCTGTGCCAATGAGTCAAACATCATTCACAATTTTAAATCACAGGTATGATAAGTATAATTGCATGAGAAAAAATAAAATGGTAGATTTTGTGGGATACTATTGTGATCATTAATAATAGTGAAAAAAATAGCTCTTGAAAATACTATACATAATGAGGTATCAATAGAGTTTGTGCAATGTAAACAACAGACGTATATGCTGTCTATAACATTCTTAAGAAGCTGAGACACTCACCCATAGTCTAAACATAAAATTGTATTATCTAGCACTCACTAAACTACTCAGTAAAAAGCTAAACTACCTCAGGCAGCTGGAAATTATTTGCTCATGTGATGATAACACAATAATGTGGGTTGCTGCTCACAAAAGATAGTACTTATGAAGAGCTGACTAAAAATCTTCCTGAACATCTAAAAAGTAGCCAATAAAGGGGCTTAAATTTCAGCATGTTCACAACTAATTCAACAGTTTATAGTTAGGTTTCTCAAAAATCTGAGTGTGAGAGACAACACTATAGTAAAAGTTACAACCATATGCCTCTATACTTAAATTTAAGCACTATAAGCTCAGATGTACACCAAAATTCTTTGTCTTGATTTGAACCAGTGAGTTAATGTCAACATACACCATTTATTGTGCTTATTACTTATTAAAGAGAGGAATAGTAAAATAATGATAATATACTATTATAGCACTAAAACTAAATACTTAGTCAAAGTACTAGCAAATTCTTCAAATACTTATTCAAATAAGTACGTCTACATGTAAGAAATTATTATGAGATACATGATGAATTACCTGAGACTGACTCCTAGTCCATGCCGAGGCAGTGATGTAGGATATGTCGCACCCATTTGATAATTAATTATCTGCTAAAAAAATTGTATTTCTGATAATTCACATAACGTGACTGCAAATACGTATGGTATGTCTATTTTTACCTTGAATCTTAATTACAATTTTTTTTTAATAGAACTAACAATGACAATAGTTAGAGTGTTTCATTTAAATGTCTGCCTATTTTGCCGTAGTTTTACTTTGTGAATCAAATTGATTGAATCTTAATGTGAAGTTGTTTTTTTTTTTATAAAAGCCATTGACAAACAACACTGTTAAACACTGCACTGGCTTCAAGAAAACCAGAATATAGTGTATAAGATATGGGGGTGGGGCTATTTCTTAAGAATTGCGAGTGGAATTAAAGTTCCAAATTTTGTATGAGTTTTTCTTGGAATCTAATAATGAGAACGACACAAAAATTGTACACACGTGTAAACCAAAAAAAATGAACTGCACCATAACGAGAATTTTTCAATATCTTATAAATAGAAAAAATTACGAATATATCATACAGTAATATTGAAATGGATAAGAACTCATTGTCTTACAGTAGAGTATCGGCTCAGCTAGTAGTGCACCAAATTGCGAAGCTCCAACTTACCACACCGCTCCAAAAAAGTGCTACAAAGTTTTATAACCAGGCCCCGATATTTCCTCCAGAATCGCTTTAAAATTGTGACCGTCTACAGGACAACCGGGCACAACACGGCGTGCATAAACATCGAGAAAAGATCGATTGATTTCTTAAAAATGTATTGTTTGAAGCCGACGGAAGGGAACGGTTAGGTCTATTATAGTGGGAACGACTTAAGCTACGACAATAAAACTTGGAGAGCTCAATATCTGGATGCCGACAACTCTGTAAGTGAAAAAAAAATTTTTGAAGGGTGCCGCGTTGTGCCCGGTTTTCCTGTAGACGGTCACAATTAGTGAGCGGCTCCTTCGGCAAGTACTTTGTCCTTGTGTTGTAGTGGAGAAGCCCCCGTAAGTATACAATAGTAGTAATCGTGCATAGCAACCATCAACAAAAAATTGCGTAGACGGTATGCGGCCACCCTTAAGTGGTTTCGTATAAAAAGTGAACTCATCTAATTAAAAGGATTGTGGTCTTTTAGGGAATTTTGTCCAGATGGTGCTTTTGCCACATACCACAAGTTATTCCTTGTGATTAAATTACCTTAGAACATCTGAGTTATCATCTCCCAATCAAGTGCATACAAATATGTGCTAGGTCTTCAACTAATGACATCTGAGTCTTGCTGACTTACTGCATTGTCCCAACACAAACTGTTGATGACCCTCTCCCAACTATTATACATGAGAGGAACTCACCTCTTTCAATCCAAGATCCATATTGACTACCTTAAGGCCACAGATTTGTTAGCAAAAACGATACCTGCATGACACATAAAGCCAAAAAATGTACATTTCATGGACATCTTCATAGAATAAAATCTTTAGATTCTTATTGAGCTGATTTGCACTCAAGCTTCTCCTCCTTCAAAATGCTTATCTCCCTAAACAAGCTTCTCCTCCCTAAACAAGCTCCTCCTCCTTTCAATCTTGTCCTTCCTTCAACCTTCTCCCTTCAAACCTCTTCTTCCTTCAACTTTCTCCTCCCTAAACCATGGCTTCTTCTCTCTACAAGCTTCTCTTCCCTTCACAAGCTCCTCAAACCCCTTAAACAAGCTTCACCCCCTTAAACTATTTCATTCGCTGTTAAGTACCAACTTACTTAATGCTGCTACCCGTTTCAACCAGGACAATTCCTTTCCCAGAAGATATAAAGACACCTGCTGAAGTTAACAAAAGAGGATGCAGTCCCTATAAGGTTCTCAGTAACTTAACCCAGGTTTCCTGGAAATGATTGATTTCTTATGTGACGTCGTCGACCTGCGCTATGTCTACTGAGCACACAATCACGAAATAAAGCGCAGCAAGTGTAGAATAATTGTGTAAATGCGGAATGCGTAGGAGTGACGTTTACATAACTGTGGTCGTTAAAAGGGTGCCCTGCCACCGGAAACCGAGGCGTGTAACCGCAAATTGACTATTTTTGCTGTGTCTTTATTATTCTTTTTCTGTGTACTGTGGGAGCTTACTTCGTTGCTGTAGGTGAAATGGGCACTAACAGAGGACTCCAGCAAGCCAAGTTTGAAGAATGAGACTACTGTGAGGAACAAGCTGGAATTTAGTATGATCAAATCCGGATCATTCTGAGTTAACAGTTTCAATAGAACACAATTGCCCTGTAACATTAAAAATTGAGATTGATGATTTTGCGATAATTCTTAAAGATTTGATTTCTGTTGATGATCAGCAATTATGTGAGGGAGTATGACAATTTTTAAAACATTTCAAGGTATTGGCTGGATATAGATCCACAGCAAGGCTATCTTCTGTTTTCCATCAATCTGGGACAGATTACAGAGGGTCAGTTTCACGAACAATACTCAAAGGTGTTTGCCACGGAAAGAGAGTACCAGTTCGGTCCACCGCAACTGGTAGAAGATGTGACAAGACATCACGTGGAAAATCAAGGGTTCTGGCTGGAAGGATATGTAAAAGTTTGTCTTCACATTCTGAATTCCATAATCTTCCTGAAAGGAAGGAGCCAAAAGGAAAACATCCGCATTCACTCTCACTAAGTATTTCTAAAGGATTACAGAATGCTGGCAAGTGGTAACTTCTCCTAGATTTTTTCTTATCATTCTATTTGTTTTTCTTCTTCTTATTTTATGAATTACACACAATAGATTATTCATTTATTCTGACACTATGACCAGAATCTCAATGTGAAGGGACTTAGCTTATATAATTGTTAACTTCATATGACAATGTCTAGCTACTGCTTCCTTAGCAATTTGTGCACTAGTACTGTTGGTTAAATCATTGCTACCTGTTGTTGGGGTAGCTCACTCGCCATCACTGCATAGTTGGAGCACCACTCTAGTAGATAATATAATTATGGTGCAGATCCAGTGCAGAAACTGACATTAGCAAAGTAGCTAAATCTATAAAAATACAGAAAATTAAATATACATATATTTATTGCAGCTTTGATATTTTTACTTGAATATTTCCGCATCACGCGAGCGTTCTGTATTCTCCCATATTGTACGGTTTATATTGTACGCTACTTGTAGCGCGCGCGTAGCGAGTAAAATCA
>WLWI01004400.1_pt1 | contig 11931 bp, 8 predicted proteins | sample 6701501 | NCBI WGS metagenome assembly WLWI01 (sample SAMN12718690, study PRJNA515312) | sponge metagenome | isolation source: marine sponge | host: Mycale hentscheli | place: New Zealand: South Island, Marlborough, Capsize Point | collected 2014-11-01
AAATTTACTCAACATTTTCTTATGGCAGTCTATGTATTTTATAAGCCTAAAATATACTTACAACAATATAGAATCGTCTGCAATTGTGATTGGTGGCTTCCTTGACTCCACAAAGCTGTAGGGCGAAGTAGACGCGAAGACGCATTTTTGACGCATTGGTTATCTATTTTTCTCAATTGACGCGTATTTGCGTCTTCCGCGATTAATCGGTTAATAATTAAATATAGTAAATTCTCTCTTATCTGGGCATCTTAGAACTATGGGGTGCTCATATCTCAGAAATGACCATAACTTGGAATTAATCTATTATTAAGCTAGTGTTTGTCAGGAAAGGTCACTAAAAGTCACTCCACCCACTCATTTAATTAAATTTTCCCGGATTTTGCTGCCCAGATAATAGAGTTGCCCGTATCTAATGGGTCCAGATAAAAGAGAATTTACTATAATACAATCATATATATCTTACTATTTATGATATTTTCTGCTAGCTGTTCAGGGTGACATTTATTATTTTGACTTTTATGAAACACTAATTGTAATAAAGTGCAATACAAGTAAAGTATCCTAGTCATTGTCATCTGAATATGCTGTTGTTAACATATTTGCACAGACACCGCGACACTCTCCACATCCTGTGGAGCAGTCAAGTCCAGCTTTGCGGCATGAGCAACGCATAGTTTCACATCCCATCTTGCAGTTACATCGAATTATTTGCAAAAGTTTTTTTGGAGCAACATCTCTGTCAGCTTGTATAGGGATCAGTTTGTCATCTACTTTCATCCAACCAAATCTAAATGGACACAGATTTCCTCTTCCTTTCCATATTTGAACTTGGTGAAAAACACGTAGACTGTGGTACTTAGCAGCAGATGAAGTGGGAGGTAGATGTTCCATCATTTTCATGAACTGTAACCACAAGTTTGCAGTACGTAGATTTTGCATGGATTGCTTTGCCTTCTCTAGTCTTTGAAGAACTCTTGCCAACACTTCTGACTGGCAGATGTCAGGAACCATTATTTTGCCACTCAATAGATCTTCAACAAGTTTACTTATTTCATCTAGCTCTGTGGGCAAGGATTTACTGATGAAGGGGGTGGGATTTTCTGGCTTTGATGTAATTTGTAGTTGTTCAGATAACTCATTTGCATGTTCATGTTCTGCTTTATTTCTCAAGCACAGTGGTTTTACATTAAATTCTTTTGACACAAGCATGGTGTTTAGAGCTGAATCAACCAAGAACCAACCTCGTAATGCTCGTTGAACTGCTTTTCCACTCAGCATGTGAGTAACTGCATTGCTTGCATACATTATTTCTAATAATTCTTTCAACCCTGAACCTGCCATTAAATGGCCAATGGAGCCTAAAAAACTCATTTCAGTATGAAACCCACCTAACCTCAACACAATAGAATGCAGAATGCTGTGTTCGGGTTGACTCTGAATTACCTCAAGAGCTTTCCACCAAAGAGGTTGATCAAATGTTATGACAGGTGTTACTTGGTAATAACTTGCATGCCGACAGATGAAGTCAAGGGTTGTGTATACACATGACATGTTACCTGGATCCATGTCTAACATGGGTAAAAACAATATAGAGGACTCTCCTGGATGAATCCCTTTATTCACCATCTGCATCATCCCTGACCACCCTGGTCTTGGTGATCTAACAGACAAAGAGATTTCCACAAATCATCAAGAATTAATGATGAGTCTTCTTTGTGAATGACATGTATCTGAATAGGTCAAAGATTGCATTCCATCAGTTGTAGGAATGAAGGGCAATATGTTAATCGTACCAACTGCTGAAATGTCTTCTGCACTTACAGTGATCCGTGGAACACTTCGGCCATTAACTATTGCTGGTGTAGTTGCAGCTATCATTCCCATATTCATGCCATCAATCGTTCGAATGTTGTGATCAACATTGTCAGCTACATATTGAACAAAATGTCGTGGAGTAAAACTTGGGATATCAGTACTTTGAGCTACTGCAGCATTGTGTTCAAACTTTGTGACTTCTGAGTAAGAACAACAAAAGCCGTGTTTGTTCAGGGTGTCGATAAGAAACTTTGAAGCGAAATGGTGATGTAGCTGTACACCAAGTCCAACTTGAATAGGTGCGAGTATTGTTCTTGGTCGAGCAATCTGCATAATGGCTTGCCCTATAGAAGCTACCTTCACTTGCTCACACTTGGAACAACTGCAGGGAATCTGGTAAAAATAAAAAAGCATCTTCAAGTGAAGATAACATACTACAACTTGTGTATGAATCCTTTGTTTGACTGACTCCTGGTATATCATTCTTGTTTAATTTTGCTGCTGTCTTCATAATTCTGAGCTTGTCAGCATCACAGTCGTCATGTTTAGAGTCATGATAAAATTGTGGAGAATTGTAGCAGCGTAGTCTTTAGTGAAACAATACTCGATTTTCTACTCACTTCTGTGATTACAAGTTCGTCACCAAAATAATCTTTCAGCTGGTCTTTCATGTAAGTGAAGTGATATGGAGGGCAATCTGAGGATGTGTCCAATAAATATTGCTTCATCCTTTCAATAAGGTCATTAATTCTTATTTGTTCATCGTCATTCCTGTAAGTATGCTACTACCTTTTAAGTATGCTTCTTTCTGTACCATATCTTGAGGTCTGCCTCTTTTTGAAGGTGGATATTCCTCTGATGAGGAAAATTGAGAATGAATTAATTTTTTAGTTCGCTGCATACTTGATGGTATACAGCATCAGCTGCAAACAAATCATTGATGCTGTTGAGCCTACCTTTTACTGTATGTGACCACCTGTCCATTCTTGTATCACATAGCCTTTCAATCTCACTTTGAAACTCTTTCGTTTTAACCTGTTTAAGTTTATGTCCTTGACTGCTCTTCGATGGTTATATGTGTCAAGCTTACCACAAAATAGACAGTGCTCCTTGTAGTTGAAGGCCGGTTCTGCAGACCATAAGAGACGTTGTTTGTGGTAAAAGCAGATATAGCATTTGGGTTGCAGTAGACTCGTCTACAATGTTTATGAACACGTTGACCTGGCTCCGTATAAATTTGATCACCCCGTTTTTTACTAGCTTCTGCTATTCCTTCACATCCTTTTGAGCTCAAGGTCACCACGGATTCCGTTTCTCCCAGACTCTGTTGACAAAAAGTGCAGCTATCCATCCTAGTAATTGAATTGATTTGTTAAATGTGTATCAAACGTATGAGGCTGAAGGTTATTCTTATCTTAGCAGAACATCTTTCAACCAGGTCGTTCTCCAAATAGTGCTGACCATTTGATATCACCATGTGCTCACACTTCTAGCTATTCACTATTGCATCAATAGTACCATGTGTTTGCACTTTTAAGTGTAACACAGCTAGTTCTCTTTCTGGTACTTAGCTGTGCTAACTTTTCCAAATAGTGCCCACCCAGTTGGTCTACCATGTTTTCACATTAACAATAAAGTAATATGTTACTTTAAAGGTAATTTTCTAAGGCTTATATCTTCCACTGAACTGTAAAGAATGATCCATATTATGTTTATGTTACACTTTGTCAATTATTATAAATACGAAAAATATACATGCAAAAAAATGGATTTAGCCTGCGTAGATTTTTCTAGACTTTACTAGTTACAAAAATGAAAAGAAACCTTGTGTTGCAATTTGTGGTGGGTTCAGGCAGTTTTGGTCCTAAATTGACTGGATTATATTTCCAACAACAGCGTTAAATTGTCACAATTAAACTATATAGGTATTGTGCCTTAATGTAATTATAATGTATTAACTGTGGTTGTCATAACACTGATTGATAAGACACCCTTAGGGGAATTTCCTCTGCTTACGGGAAAGCCCCATAGCCAGGTGGTTATCACACCCTTAAAAGGTGGAAAAGTTGGGGGGTATGGGAATGAACGTGGATCTTCTCACTATGCCATTACCATATGGCAGATACACATGTGGCCTGTACGCCCACGCAGAGTGTTTACTCTTGACCCACTCCTACCTACATGTATACTACTTGTAAGCAACCACCCTCTGCCTTGTGGTCAGCCCCTTCCTCCACCAATGAGAGAGACAAGCAGGAGCCCTCTCGTTAACCTCATTTAACTGTGTTATAATAGTATTTGATTAATAGGAAATTTTTCTCTTTTTAACAGCCAATAAAAAGAGAAATATTTCCTATTATAATAAATATTTCAGCCGACTGAACCATTGAAAGAATTAGTATTTGATTGTTTACAAAAATTAATTATATGCATATGCCAGACAAAAATAGTAACATTTACTGTTACACTTAAATTAGATTAAATTTCTAAATCCAATGCTGCTCTATAAAATTTGTCCAGAAATGCTGTAAATTATCCAACCCATCCCACAGTCCTATGGAATGTCCACCTGTCCCTCTTATGAATGAATGTGTGTCCTACTGTCCATCGCATGGGATACCATGGGATTTCCCATGGGATCATGGGATATTCCATGGGATTTCCCATGAACCATGGGACATTCCATGGGATTTCCACCTGCCCCTACCTTATGCTCTCACTGTTTGTTCCATTCCATGATCCCATAAAAGTATTGTCTTGATGAACACGTAGAGTCAAGCTAGAGGGCACACCCGATATTCATGTATCAGCAAAAGGGAGGTAGGTGAATATTTCATGGAATCCCATAGTCCCATGGGATCACAGGATAGGATGGACAATTTAAGGTCTTTCTGGATAGCACTTGCTGTTCTTAAATTTGAAGTTTTACTAACATATCAATCCCTATCAATTAGTATACATTATTATTGGCTGTTAATTAGACTAATAGTTATTCATAAAAAAATAGAACCAGGTAAAAATATTCTGGTACTCCAACATTTTAGCTACAGAATTCTTGTTGTTTTTTCTCTCTCCTTATTTTTAATACGAATGCTCACCAAACTAGTTAATGAAAAATCCAAAATAATTGATATCCAGTCTCTGAATCAGTATCGGAGAATAGACCACTGAAGCAGGGGAAAAAAACAAAAAAGAAAACCAGAATAGCAAACAGATTGGAAGACTAAAGTATGAATAGTTTGTAATGGTTATATTTCTGATTCACTGAGCATGTCCAAGTTGAGTTGACACAACCACAATGCACTAAAGGAATACATCCAGTAAATAAACTGAAGCAACCAGTTCTGTTGACAAGCAAATAATTAACCAGTTTGATGCTGTTATTTTTTCACTGCAGGAAGTGAATAACTGAAGTCTAACTGCCAAGTGTTCTCAGCCTCATAGCATGAGTTCTAAAGCTAGCTGGAGCTTACAACTGCCAGCTAGAGCTAACAGTTATTAATCCATTTCTACCATAAAAAAAATTTTGACAAAAAATCAACCCACAATGCTTTACCCTGGTCTGTCCTAGCCAGACCCTTTACCTAACCTTTACCCATAATTGCTACACCGAGGAAGAGTCTGGGGACAATCATCATGTACCTTGGCTGTTCCTGAGCCAAGATTTTGGGATACAGTTAGTCAACACTGTTTTACCTAAATGACTGAGCAGTCTACAACGAGTGTGCATAACAGAGCCCGCGTACAAATGCTATACAATATTGTTGATTGGTGAACCTGCGTCTACTATGTCTGTGTTCTAGTGCAATAGTACAGTGTCTTGCAAACTGTGGGTACCATAAAAGTAATTAAATAACTACTACTACCAAATTCCTCTAGAACAGCCAATGTGCATTATTTCCTCCAGGCACTTCTTTCCGTACAGTGGTTAGGTGAAGGGTTTGCTGAGCCAGACTAGTTTTATCCTAGGATGCTGAAAAAAGTTGTTCGCGACGTTTAGGCTGATTTCCAAGTAATTAATCACATATATATTTAAGGCGGGATCTACTTTCAATTTCAATATTTTAAACACAACCTCCACCACACAAAATAATATATAATAAATTTCATCATCAGCAGGTAGCTTAATCAAAACACAAATTTGTAGATATTGTCAAGCTCATTCTAATGATAAGTTAATCATAGAGGAGAAAAAACAAACATTTTAACTGGTATGTATACTCTATTACACCTGGCCTTTTGTAATGGTTTTACTAGTCTTACCATATGATTTAGTGGTTTGTCCTAGACTGCTTCTGTCACCACCATATTCAACTGGAGGACAAATAGAAAAGATTAAAGAAAGCAAAAACACAAATCAAGATTAATAGAATGCTACGGGCAGGAATCTAGTCAACCGTGTAGGGCCCCACTACCTCGTAAGAGCCAATTTTGTTCACTTGTGTGTTAAATGTGAGTACCTACTTACCAGGTAACTACCCAGGTAAACAATTGCATGCCCGAATAGGTAGTCATCATCTATTATGAGTCCCTCAATATGGACTAAGTTATCTTTACTGCTTAAAGTACCGGTCTGGAGAGCCCAGAATTGAAGAAAGGCTCTACTGTCTCATATATTAATTAGTGTCGCCTAAGCATGCATAAGTGTCATGTGACAATTTTGTATCATGTGTCATGAGTTGAGTAATCAATAACGCAACACTGCCAATTAGTTAATAGGGTAAGCGCCCACTTGGCGATTTTGGTATGTAAATGAATTAATGGCCATGTGTGCCTGCTTACATGGTAGACTACATTATATAGAATGCATGTATTGTTTAGATGGCGGCACACTTTGTATTATATAACATTTCAACAGCTACTCAATAGTTTAAGCATCATGTATTATTATGCCTAGTATCTCCAATACACTCACCAAATTTGTCTTCCAGTAATTTGGCTAATTCTGGCAGTTCATTATCTCTCAAGACTTTGATGAATTTCACGAAGTTCTCAGTGTTTGCATTCACTTTCACAGTCACATTGCTGACTATGTCTCTGGCTTTCTGTTTCTTTGTTTTGGTAGGAAGAAATAATCCTTCGTAGACATCACTAGAGATAAGGTTGTTATCTTTCAAGTCATCAGCAATTCTCTCAATGTCATCCTCTGCTATGACATCTACAAGAGGCCTAGTACTGGATCTTATGGCTGTCTTCTCTGGAGCAGCCATAATCCTTAAATGTAAATATAAAAGATTAAATTAGAACTGTAATGTTATTTCCCTTATCTGGTAAGTAATATCCTCACATTACACAGTATGTGAATATTCTAATTTCCAATTTGAAGACTTTATAATCAAGCTATGAAATAATATTTTTTTCTCAGTTTGTTTTCACACATTTTTATTATTGTCATGTCCTGTGTCAGATGTGTTAGCTGTAAAACCCTATCACAGCTGGCTCTCTTAGAGTATGGCTTTCTTGTTGCATCTGATAAATCTTAGCTTTTAAAACTCACCAACCTTGAAACCACAACCACATGAATGTCAAAATTATACTTATATGTATTCCCAAGAGTGACCTTTTATACCCCAATTCTCTTATGCTCTTGGAACAAAACTGGGTAAAGAACAAGAGTACACTATAACCATATCAGAATAATAGAAACTCAACTGAGCTTTTTTTTAGTGAAGTTTGTGTAATGGTCAATAAAAAATCTAAAAAATTCATCACTTTATCTTAGTATTATTTCTTAATAATTTACCTCAATATTATTGATTCTAGAATAATGTATTGTCTCATAAATATCAAATGAATGGTAAATCCAATGATCTTAAAAGTCCAAGCATTTGCTCAGAAATCATGACTATTGGCTCACACTTTTTTATTTAAAAAAAAAAAAATCTTAGCTAAATAGAATAAGATGACAGCAACTGTTAGAGGGATTTAATTGAAAGCTGTATACCTAGTCCAAGCACCGAAGTCTACTATGGAATACATCAGCGTTGGAAGAACAGCAATGGCTAGAGCTACGGTCTCACAGGTTTAGTGTACCTTGTAATGACTATTGTCATCAAAAAGGAAAACATGTATTATGTGGTTACCTTATCTGAGCATCCTCGGCAACTTATCTGCCTTTTCATAGCTTATATATCCAGTGTGAATGAGTAAAGTCTAATGTTAATGTAGCCAATTGTGACTACAAAATGAAAATTGTATTGCATTTTTTGTTCTACAATTGTTATATTTTGTAAAAAAAATCATACAAATTTTTACTTAACAAAAGAGGATGTGGCTTCAATGGCTGTTCAGATTCAAACATGATTTCTACATCTCCGATTTATTAGCTGAATTATGCCACTGGAATGGTGAGTCATGGATTATATTTCTTAGCTGAGATGTGTAACAATTAGCATGAACTGATGACAATGAAAATATTGAGAGATTTAAGGGTACTGGCACACTCTTTGAGCGTGAAATACCCGCCAAATAGGCCACGGTTACTAGGGCATGTTCTTACTTGTGCTTTTCCCCCCCGAGTTATTTTATTTATGCAAGCCAGCAAGTTCTGCTAGGAGAAAGCACCTACCAAGAATGAAGGCTGGAAGCCAATCGCATCTCAAGAATTACCCTGTCACCATTTTGAACTTCACAGCAGTACTGCATGGCTACCATTTTCTTACCCATGTGTGTATGCCGTAACGTTGAGTTTTTGTTGAATTTTATTTTACTTTTCTATTTGCTCACATTACCATGTGAACTATTGTCGATTATTTCTGTGAAATTCCGTATATTAAAAATGTCTCAACGTTATAGGGTTGACCCTTGTGGCCCTAAACCTTGGCAAAATTTGAGCCATAACCGTTTGTCCATTCCTGAGCAGTATGCAAGATAAGATTCTGGATCCATTACTTTAGAACGCGAGGATTTTTTATTGTAAATTGACTCTACCCCACCCTACCAGTATGTGCGTTGTTGTGAGTGAGGCACAGCTGCATTTCACGGGCACTAATTTGTTACAGAGCGCTGAAGTGCGCTACTAAAGGAGCCCAGGCGTTGCTATGTGCCAGTACCCTTAAGATGATATGAAGCTATTCTTCAAATATTTAGAGTACTTGGAAGCTTAGTTAAATAGTTACAATCTTCTTTGTCTTGCTCGAAAATAATTAGTCTGCACTTACCGTTTTATATTGTAGGATGTCACTGTAAATCAGGGAATCTTTTGACCTTGTTTGAATGAGCGAATGTCTCTTGATATTGCTCTATATAGAAATAAAGCATACTAATGTCTAGCTCGTACATTTAATAAGCAGTTTTTAATCAAGAATGTAAGATACATAGAGTTGAGTGAAGTGATTAAAGTAGAGATAAGTAGCATGAAGCACAAAAAGTGCGAACCCTCAGCGCTAATTCATACTAGCTAGCAAGCTAGCTAGCCAGTATGTAGCTACAAAATTAATTTTTAGACAAAAATGTAATACATGTGGAGTATAATGAAAACTGTATACCTGCCTACAAAACTATTACGATCTACAAAAAATCATTTGCTTGCATTTATTCAACATGACAATCGGTGCCACTTCTCACAATATCTGGTATGCAAAGCTGATTGCCTCAGACCATGCTGAAATTACAAAGTGACACGAAAAAGACTGAAACAGTCATTACGAGTAAGTTCATATCAAAATCCACAATTAATTGTCAGTTATCAGAAAGTGTGACAGACAGACAGACAGACAGACAGACAAACTGACAAAACAGATACCAGCAGGCAGGATGATACTGTAAGCCTCTTGTGCATGCACGTTGAGAGTTAATTAGACAAACATTTGTTATGTAACATAACGGGATTTCAACAAAGTTTGCTCAAGATTTTTTTATCTCATATCAAAACTTACTGGTAAGTTATGCATTAACAAGATCTTGCTTTCCTATCATACATATACTAAATAGTCATAATATCTGATACAAAATATGAAGTCTTCCATGTTCTTATATAATCCTATTAAGTGTTATTGTTGTTGTTGTTATTCTTTGTTTTGTTTTATTGCTGTAATATCAGTGTTGATATGGTGGCACAAATCCATTGAGAGTTAAGAAATATGAACATAGAAGTAGCTGGTCCTTGTCATCCTTGTATAAGAAAAATTATTGAGTTTATTATTTTTTGGGTGGTATCTAGGCGTGCTATTTTTTTTTATTTGACAAAGCTAAAACCATTAATATAGTTATGTGACAGTATAGGGATATTCATTTCACCTATGAAGCACTCAAGATAATAAATTAATTTAAAGTATCACTTTAAAAAGTTGTATAATAACAAGTCTCGAATCTCAGATGCTTCAATTTCAGACTTCTTCAGACATTAATGTTAACTTACAAATGAAAGTTAAAATTTTAAATTTTGTCTATAATTATGAAGGAATGGAATTATTTTGATATTGTTAGCATTCAAGACAGCTAGCGGTTACAACAAAATCATTTCTTGGACCAAAAGAATATGTATTTGGCGTATACAGTAGAAAATGAAGGAAGAACAGGTACCTAATCCTCTGTGAAGGAACTGTTGATTAAAGAAGGAACTGTTGATTAAATTAAGTACCTATACCTGCATTATTATGCTAGCATTATATTTCTATGCTAAGGGCACTCATTACACTTACATTTATGCCGACATTATTATGCTAATTGGTGAAAAAACCCTAATCATGGCCAACAATAGATGGGATAATTTCCTAATTACTCGTAGCAAGTATGTCAACTCCTATTAGGCCTTACAAATTCTCAAGCCCCCTCCCCCTCCAACCCACTCCAATTTTTCAACAGAAAAAAAATTGCATTTTGAATTTTATTAATTAACAATCTTGTGGTTTAATAATAGTCTATTACTCATGGCAATAGGTGCTCAAACTTGTCCACAGTGGAGCTTGGCAGCCCTGAAAGTGGGAGGAGTTGTTAGTGATACCTATGTTAGTGTCAATTCTGATTTTACTGCAGCTCTTCAAATAAACTAGTGTAGCCAGAGAGTGGGAGTAGTTACAATACTCAGTAACATCAAGCATTCTGAATGAGTGCATCTGCGACCATGCACAAAAATAATATATAACAAAGCCTCTTCCCTAGCCTGAGAGACTATTTAATAACTTTGCATGGCCTTACTTACTCTGCTGTTGTGAGACATACATATTTAACCCTCCACTGATCTCTCTATCTTCCCCCATAATACCCAATACCCTCTAATTCACACCTTACAACTTATAAATAATAACTACGACCTAATAGCTCAACTCACTTGGCAGCGCTGCGAAAATTTAGGCCCTCTCCGCTCACCAGTAACACCGCTCGTACAAAGCTCAGCACCGCAAGAATCCAACAGCTATCCAAGTAATTTTCGCCGCAGAGAGTTCGCGCGTTCCCTCAGTCTGTTTTATGTGCTTGCAGGTTTTGGTTAACTGCGCAAATGTGCTAGGTTTTGGTTAACTGCGCAAGGGCGTAATTAAAGCATTGAGGGAGAATTGAAGGCCCAGTGGTTGTTGTTGTGTACTCCCTCAGGGCCTCCCAAAGGGGCGATACTGCAAATTTGCCGCCATAACAGATTATTAGTTGGTGTTATTTCTCCTAGGTATATAAAAAAAAAATTGTATATATATATATATATATATATTATATGTAGCTATATGTGACAGGCTCTGGCAAAAGGGGGCACTTCACTCTAACCAAAAAAAATGAGTTTTTTATGCTAATAAAAAGCTACAATTTATCTCAACTTAGTGCTAAAATACTGGAGGGTAAAACCTTCGACGCGCAGAGAAACTGGCAGTTGCTGGGCTGTATTATTCAGCAAAGCAATTGAACTAGAAATCGAGAAAACATAAATTGAATTTCCACTTCCGGTATAATTAATGTTTCCGTATACTTAACGGCGTACTCCACATACGCAATTAAATCGGTAGGGTCTCATTTACTGACCGGACCGGACCGGACCCGATTACTGACCGCCTTATCTTGGTAGGGTCTCATTTACTGACCGGACCGGACCGGACCCGATTACTGACCGCCTTATCTTGCGTAGCGTACTGACCGCCTTATCTTGCGTAGCGTTACACTGATGTTTAAAGGTAAATGTGAGTCCTA
>WLWI01004401.1_pt1 | contig 11931 bp, 5 predicted proteins | sample 6701501 | NCBI WGS metagenome assembly WLWI01 (sample SAMN12718690, study PRJNA515312) | sponge metagenome | isolation source: marine sponge | host: Mycale hentscheli | place: New Zealand: South Island, Marlborough, Capsize Point | collected 2014-11-01
AATCAAATTCAATTAGCATTTCATTCAATTTATGAAAGAGAATAAGTGTTTTGTAACTGTAACAGTAAATTTTGATGAGCTTGTCAGCATTCTTTTGACTTAGATCATTTATGCTAAATAAATAATACTTGTTGTTTTATAGAGTTACAACTTTTCACAATTATAACACACTATTATAACGTAATATTTTAACATACTATTATAACGTAAGCAAATCTAACAGAAAAGAACTAATACTTATACTACTGATACATTTTGAAATATTTCTTGTACTCATCAAGTTCTTATCCAAGTTTATGCATTACAAAGTCCATACAAAGAAACTGTTCTTGGTATATAAAATTGTAGATTTCATATTATCTGAAATGAAACTGGGTTTAATTATTCTGATTACTGGAGACGTATGGTTAAGTTTCACACTTCATATGTGGGAGCTACTCAATTAACTTCGCGACTCATTCCTGAAATAAAGCTCAAGTTCTATATTATGATAAAATTGGTTGTAATTTAAAGGCATACTACTATGATAATTATAATGTTTTACCATGATGAATTGGTATATTTTCTACTTACTTTCAACAGCTTCTTGTACAACCTGATTAAGAATTGAAGTTTCACCCACAATGTTCTTCTTGGTCCATTGCCCCTGCTGTGCAAATCCAAATGACTTACTGATACTCCGAATGAATAGCTGCCTTCTCTCAGCTACTCCAGTGCTTGGCTCATTAATTTTCATGTTAGATTGATCAATGTTTATAAAATCTCCAAGCAGTCGACGTAGAGTTGAACTTTTACCGGATCTTGGAAGACCAACAAAATTCATTCGTCCTACACATAGGTCCACACATGTCTGTTTTTGTATGGCTTCTTGACAGGCTTTCTCTATTTCTTTATCTATTGAATGACACAAGTATGCTAGTTAGTGATATTAATATATATACTTGTAATGTGCTTTAGCACAAATGGCTAGCGAGCCATTGTCCACAGTAATTTAAACAACATGGTAGCTAAAATATAATATGACAACAATTAATGTCCTGTATGTCCATTAGAAAATGCAGTATCTACTTACACATCCATGTCATTAATAAATCTCCAATACACTTTTATTACACATCACTTTAGGAGTGGGTGGGAGGAGTGAAAATTGCAGCACAAACATAATACTCTCATAACAAATTATTTTGACTCACTATGTGGAAGTTTCAATTGCCTATTGTTGTACGCGGTGTTTCATGTGAATCTTAATAATATTAATTAGCTAGCTATAAAATAGTATGTTAATTTATCGTTGCGATTTCAAATAAACTATTTGACTTGACAATAAATAAGTAATTTGTAGTAATTGTCAAAATTGTTCTGCAAATCTTTTTCAAACCCTAACCACTGATAAATGCTCATTTTAAAAAATCACAATGGAGCACCATGTTCAGGGGTGTAAATCCCTGAGCTCAAATAATAGAAAAGAAGGACCACCCAACAGTGTTGTGAAGTAGACAGCTAAGAGTAGCTATGGAAAGTTAAGTAAGTTAGGCTTAAGTTGGTAGCACTTGAACAAAACCAAAAATTGCAGGCATATGCATGAAAAACCACACACACCAAACAAACACACAAACACACATTGAATGAAGTGTGAGAGCCCAGTTCAGTCCATATGCACCAAAAAGTATACAGTGCACAGTAGAGTGCAGGCACCAATGGCGGTTGTGTGGGGAACCCACACACCCCATAAAACTCCTTTACAACTCCATTTAATTTATGGAAGACAATTGCAGTGAGTATTACAACTGAAATAGTGCAAAATGAAAATGCCAAATTAGTTCATGCAACAAAGTTGAGTGAACAAGATCTAAAATAGATAGATCATGTGTGTAGCTCTACTGGTAAATTTTGTGCGTGAAAGCCCAAGCACCACAGTTCCCAAGGGTTGATTACTCTAGATCTACCAGTAGCTATGCAATTATGCTCTAACTATTACATATTACAATAAATTAAAATCTAATATCCTCAATACAGTGCAAAGATTAAGGCTCATAATTGATGTTTGTATTATTCCGTTGTTTGTGTATAATAATTGCACTGTATAACACATTATAATACATTATAAAGTTAGCAAGCAGTAATTACTAAAGACTTTAAAGTTTTGTTGTTTTTGGAAAAAACAACAACCAAATAGTTAGAAAAGAGGAATAATCAACTAGATATGCATCTGATTCAATTATAACAAAGAAAAAATTTGTGATAAATCTCAAACAACCTTTTACATTATTAATTTGAGTCTTTTATTACTTTGGAATGTGGAAATTAATTAAGTTTATATGCATTCACATAATATTGTTAGCTATCAATAGTGACTCACTTGCTTCACCTGCTCACCAATAACATCACACAGAATCAAAAACATTTCATTACGTTTCAAAGATCAAACTGAGGTATAATGTATAGTTATAAATGTATTATTCTAGTACCACCTTTTATAATATCTGATACATTAAATCATGTCAACAATTTATAATTATAATATTACCTTTTAGTAGTTTCTTTGCTATTAGTCTATCTTTATTTCTCAACTCTGAAGAATGTATAATTTCAGATACTGTCCATTTAGTGGAGGAGGTTACTTTTTCTATAAAATAAAATGTAATTATGCCTTTGTTAAATTTCATTCTACAAATTTAATAAAGAATGCTATGCATAAACATGAACTAATTATTTATTAGTTATAGCTATCACTTCTCTATAGCACTATACATTCTATTTCCACATTCCAAAGTAATAAAAGACTCAAATTAATAATGTAAACTCAAAAGAACATTCAAATGATTCATCCAATAATTTAAATCTAAACATTACATGTTAGAATGAAAAGGCATTATAAAATTAGTCACAGTTTAAGCTTCTCATGTTAAGAGCAGTAAAAATAATGTATTAGGCTAGACATTATTCAACTGTGTGGAATAATAAATAAAGTAACACAAGTAAATTATGTGAATTATTTTCTCATGAAATGATTCAGTGAATAAAATAACACACATGCCATCAGACTATAGTATGAAAATATTAATTAAATAATCATGTTATTTGTAGCTGATATTTTGTTTGATGATTGTCAGTACCTTGCTTGATTTCCATAAAAAGTATAAATAACATGTTGTTTTTTTTACAAAGTTTTGTGAGTGGGAGACATAAACAGTTGTGGTCTTTTTTCTAATTTGGTAACATGAACTCATCAAAAATATGAAATATGAGAATGAAATTGTATATTCTTTATGTAATGACCAAAATAGTTTTATTAGTGTAAACAATAGTCTGCTAAAAAACGTAAAGGATAAATTACAATGAGACAATATTCATAAAACAGAACTACAGATATATCAACATACCTCAGCTATAAAGTAAATTGTTTTATAAAAACTCACCAATTCTTAATGTTGTAGTGTCTGAGAGGTGACTATAGTGCTGATTATTTCCTCCAAATAGCACTACTTCAGTGAGTTCAGAAGAAATAACAAAAGCAGCTATACAGTGCCCATATGTAGGCTGTGGCAATTTGGCTATCTGAAGTGGCAAATATTGAACAAATAAAATGAATAGTAAATGTATGAACTTAGTCGTTCAGTATAGTTAAAATTACACTTCAATATTTTACACATGCTCATTAAGATTAATCTTTTGCTAATGAGACATTTACACGTTTACAACCATATGTTAAATTAAATAGCGGTCTGAACTAAACAACACATCCAATTTTCCTAGCATGGTAGGAGTAGATGTAGTTATAATTTCTTACAATTACAATAGCTTTAGAGCATTAATTCAATTATTACATCACAAGTTAATTGCAGTCTAATATTACATATCTATGTAATCAATCTTCAATGAAGCTGAAGATGATTTCTATAAAATTATTTTCTAATATTTTCAAGGTGCAAGTGTTCACTGTGAAAACACTATTCAATGACTGAGTTCAATCCCACATGTGAGCTTCTTGTGTGACTCACTCTTATATTCATGTATAATAATTGTTAACGATTAAAAAATTTTTTTTTGCTGTCACCAGCAGTTAACCATTGTCTGTATTTGCTGAGTTGTTAGAGAGAAACATGTGAATAAAATGAATAAAAGAAGTTTAAGAAAACAATTATTAATTGATAAATTGACAGAGTAAAAAAATTCCCAAAATTTGAAAATATATTTAAATATATAAAATTTGAAGTCCATTAAAAATGACAGTATTCATAGCAGTATCCCTTTACAGTATAAATACACAACTTAGCATTTCATTGCAATATTATTGTGGTGTAATCTAATGGTTGAAATACTAGTGTGTTTAACCCTTTCATTGCAGTAACTGCTGCACAGCGATTTGAAGTATCGCCTCATGACAATCGTGTTTATTCTCGTCTGTGTTGCCTCCTGTTTAGCCTCAAAGAGTAAGCTATTTATGAATATCAAACTCCTTGCGGTGGTATCTCTAAGGCTACAATGCTAACATTTTGAGGTAGCTTTCGCATTTCGAGTTTGGACTTATTTCAAAACTCCTATATGAAAGTTACTTTTACAGATTTGCATCCTCAAGTGGTTCTAGAATTTAACTTGGTTTGCCAAAGTGGTAACTTTGGACAACTCTGGGAAATAGTGAAATTTTAATTGTTCACGATGAATATTCTTGGTTCAAAAAATTATTTTTCTAGTTATATGACTAGCATATGGTTATTTGGTGTACAAAATTCATTTCTGATGGTATTTTTTTCAAATTAGCTGCCAAAAGCATGATCAACTCAAAGAAATTATATGAATACCTCTAGTATAGAGTTTATGGTTGTTTTAATATTATTGTTTCCAGTTAAGGTCTTGGACACTGCAAAACATCGAGCCTTGAAAAAACAATTGTGACAGCTGATTTTGCCTATGATAGAGTTACATGGCTATGACATGGATTTACTGTTTCATAAAGTAAGTAGCAAATATGTTGAGGATAATGCTACTACATTACAAATGATGGACTCACTAAAGCAGCTGGTAAAATATTTCAATGGTATGAAACTTTGACATACTAGTGAAGCAATAGCTTTTTGCTAGGATTTGAGTGTATTCTAAAATCTACCACCTACTTGTTTAGTCCTCTTATTATTGCCTCATATCTACAATAATACCATTCTCACAGCACGTAACATATATAGCTATCTTTTGCCAATAACAAGATGAAGTACATTCACCATACTCAAAACTGGCAGCTTTAGCAGCTGTCAAAACAGCTATCTTGGAACTAGCCAAGCCTGTTCCATGAAATCCATAGGACATGTATGATATGTTCTTCACCTCTCTTTATCTGCTCAAAATGTATACTCTAGATTCAGAGGCTAATAAGGTAGGTCTTATTAGTTGACCATCCAGGGAACTAAAATGCAGTCTCTGTTGACCAATTTGGAGAACCAATGACAATCAAGATAGGCAATGAGAAGCATTACACAGTCTCCGGAATTGTCAAATATATGTCACATGTAGTGTGTAGCTGAATAATTAAACGAAAGTGTGTAATCCTAGACAGTGCCTTTAGTGACAGCAGGTAAAAAACATATTTAGTAATTTTTTGAGGAACCTTCTTAAAGTAGACCAGTCTGCATGTGTTTCTTTTCAACTCTGAAAGAAAGATTTATAAACAGTCCTAAAGCTCTGTAGTTAATAATTAAACAAATATAGCTATTATTACACATTTAAATTTCTTGCATGAGAGCTTCACTCATTAAACTATGTAATACATTTCCTTCATAGTCAGTAGTTTATATTATGCATCCATTTGGAATTATTGCAATGTAGCTATCTAGCCTCGACTTGGATCAGGAATAATTTTTACATAACCAGGAATTCTAAATTGTTGGAACTGATCAATTTCATGGTGAAAATTTTTAATTTTCACAATTTCCCTGAGTTTCCCAAAGTTGCCAAATTGGCAATCATTTATCTGTAAAAATACTTCATAGGACTCCAGATAACTTGGTGAATTATGCCCACATGGCTACTCACTAGACTATCGTAGGTTGCCTTCCAATCCAGTTCTACACACATGTCTTCTACATGCAGCTACTGGAATTTTTGAGGATGTTTTACTGTGCATTTTTTGACAACAGAATATGCAGTCTTAAGATAGTCGAATGCAAAGTTTTTTTTCGTAGTTTTGTAAAACTCAGCTAGTCACTTGTTTCTATCTTGCACTTCTAAAGTATCACTCAATATGACTTTTCAAGCAATATGTACTAGCTAATACATACTTATGAAGTGCAATTCACAATCTCATAGCTTATGAAGCTTACTTGCTGCATAGAAACACTAGATTCTTGTTCTGGATAAGCTTTGCTGGTTATTTTTCTGTTCTCCCTTGCACATAAGACTTTATTGTTACCTGAACATCTAACTTTCAAGATAAACTTGAGCATAGCTATAAATTGAACTTGTAGCCACCAATTATCAGGTAATCGTACATGATCCAATAATAATAATTATTAGGAACTACTAAAGTAATTTTAGTTTAAAAAATAAACCTACTATAATATGATCTTACCTGTTGCCAACTCTGTGCTCGTACATCAAGATACCAAACATCACTTAAAGACATGCCCCCAAATCCACCAGCTACTAACAACTGTGGATTGTTGTTGTTATAATCAAGACAAACAGCAGCATGATTACATCTTGGAGATGGTTGTGGTGCTCCTTGTACAAGTTTGGTAAAACACTATTAGTACGAGAATATAATGTACAATCAAACAAATACTTTACAATATATATTATTAGAAGAACTGAAGCACTTCTTCATGCCTAGTTTAATATAATAACAATATCCAAAAGTATCAGCTGCATTTTAAAAGCCTATCAATTATGTTAGTAACATGTACTGTGTTTTGCTGCCACCTGAGTAAGTCCAATCACAGTATATACAGTGCTTACAAGAGATTTTATTTCTCTTAGTTTTACTAACTAAAGTAATCAAGCAGTCTATGCTTGAATTGATCTACCTCAATAGAGTAAAAATAATGTACAGTAATTATGATAAGAATGTGCGATGATATAAAATACAACAAAATGAACAATAATCATAATACTACATCAGTTTCACATTTCTGGTTTCATGGCGACGTGTGTATGTTGCTGTCAGGATAGTTTCCTGACAACATGCATCATATTTGCTATAAATATGTAAACATAAAATAATTTCAGAGTATAAAAGTGAACACAAACATTAGTAATAACTTTAAAACTTCAGACATACTTGTGACAGGAAACTTTGTGTCTTGATAGGATCATTGAAGTGTTCCATTAATATATTAAAAAAAAAAATTGTTATTCCACCCTAAATATCTTTATGATATGTTTAGGTACATGACCTGTGAAATAATTCATGATGTTCGCCCTGTTGCTGTACTGCCAGGCTCATTACCCTTGTAGTTATAGCAACTGGCTGAATTTGTCAATTTTCTTGGTTTTTTAAGTTACTTTCCTCTTGTGTAGCTACTCAACCCATGTTAGAGCAGCTGCTAAAGGAGGGTGCGGGCTACTAACTACAGTAGTGAAGATATCTTGTGTGGAATAAACCACATATTACACTCAGCAGAGTGATATGGCTTAATATTTCATTCCCTCTGGCTCTTACAAATAAATTAGCCAGGTCATGAAATATTTCACAATATCATACTCTGACTCATGTAATATTGTATACTAGATAATGTACTACAACATGCAGTAATATATTTTTCTCAAGTCTTATATGCCTCTTTCTTACATAAACATAAATCTACTGACCCCATGTAAGCAGCTTAAAGCTAAAAATAATTCTTTGAACCCAAGTACAACAAATATCCACTGCAAGTGCAGCTGCCTAGAGACCTATATAAAAATACCACTACATGTCTTTGTACTTTGTACAGTGTATATACTCTCTCCCTCCCTGTTTGTTTATTCTTTTGCTGCTTAGCAATGGCCAGTTGCAACTTACTAGTCTCTTCAATGAGAACTCCTCCAGGTCAATGAGAATTTATACACAGAATTATAAAAAATATTTGCTTTTTTATTTTAAATAAGTGGTCGATTTGCCTTAGTTCCTATGTTTCCGTGAAATCACCTCCATCTTAACAAACTCACTAGATAGAAACTTGCAATAAAGGAATAAAAATACTTTTGACAGCCCATGCTGCAACTATCTTTAATCTGAACTAAGATAGTGTGAATACTAAATAGATTATTATTTTTCTAGTCCTCTCTCAGTATGCAATTCATATAAACACTGAGTCTGCAGCACAAAAAATTTAAAGCTTTTACATTAACAGCCATGTGCTAATCCTTTTCTAATGTATTTATTTTACATACATAAATAGTTTACAATGCACATATGTACTGGCAGATGAATGCTATCATTTGTATTTTATTGCTTAATTTCTGCACATATACATCTTGACTAACCTCATATTATCAATAGAATTACAATGAGTGAGAAATTACAACTATTCTTACCATCTGTGCCAAGTCTATGAGGTAAGTGTCATTGAGTATACTAGTACCATCCCATCCACCAAACAAGACTGCACATGTAGGACTAATGCCGGTGACTGTAAAAGCACCTCTAGGAGAAGGTCTACTCCCAGTGATCAAGGGAGAAGACCATGTACCTAATAAAAAAAGCAATGTAATCTTTATTTGGTAAGTTATTTTAAGATATCTATTTTATGAAGACTTCAAATATAATTTATATAAATTTAAAGCTGCCTTATTTTGTAGTAATTATTATACAAGTTATAATTCAAAAGTATCGTATTTATTGTTAGTAGTTATTTACCAATGATCAAATTTTTGGGTTGATATTATTGGAATTATTGGAGTAATAAGAATGACTTACATTATGTTAGTACAAGTACATTACAATAAATGCCTCATTTTATATGAACACGTTATATAGCCAAAAATTATTAATCTTAATAACTTCAAATATTAATAACAAACATAAATTAAGTATTTAGCTGTGCATTATATAAAAAAAATTTGCTTCAAGCTAATACAAAATTTTTAATTATTTACTTTTTGAGAAAATGTATTCTCAAACACCTCAGCATTTATGCAGCTACTAAATGTATGTCCACTATTTCATCAAATTTGCTCTACTACTATTGATAGACACAGTCACATATAAATTGCTTTATTATTACTATTTACACAGAACCAGTACTACTTAGTTGTGCCCATTGTTTGAATAATATTAAATGAGTCATCCTAGAAGCAATACTAAATACAAGAATACATAATTGGCATGTTTAAACTAATGTCATTCCATTCAATCACTACAAATAAATTCATAAATAAACCAAATTCCTTAGTTCAATAATCACTAATACATACTCAATATAATCATAACCTGAGATAGAAATTATTCTAGTTTCTATTATGTAGGAAAGAAATGATTTAAAAGTCATTAAAGTTCATTGCTAAAGACAGATATTAGCACTGTAACTTTGAATTTATCATGTCTGATTATATCTTTATAATTATTCCTGATAAATGTTTACAATGTAAAAGGGTAATAGTTCCTCTATGTCTGAATCCATTAAATTTTATTCACATCTACATGACAAAATTAAGTATAGCACAAATATATAAAACCATTGTGTTATAATTATTCCATGATAATTTCAATAATAGTTTACATTAAATCTGCAAATAACTCTAAAGAAATTATATCTGTAATACTTTATTAATATTCATTGTATTTTAATATGTATAAACTAAATCATGACAAATTAATTGAAATACAATTTGTGACTTACCTTGGGAAATATGGAACTTATGAATCTCATTTGTACAGCCACGACCATCTTGATGACGTTTATACTTAGTAAATAGTGATCCAGACTGCAGTTTACCTGATGGTATGCCATAGCCTCCAATAACAATTAACGAATCATTATAATATATCATTTGACAATCAGTTTTCCTCATGGGTCCACTATCATGTTGTGGTGAGAGTTGCTTCCATGTCATACATCTGGTGTCTAGCTGATGCAGTGAAGCACTGAATGATGTATCATCACGACCACCAAACAAGTAGAGAACATGACCTAAATAAGATTTCGCACAGCCATATATTCCAGGAGGTGGAGTACCAGATGTTGGAAGTTCTTTCCAGGATTCTGTAGTGCACTCATAGATTTGAAGTACGGTTCTCAGTTGTCTTTTATTCTCATCAAAGTTATCAACAAGACCTCCATACACGTACAGTTGTTCAGAACTTGCCGAGGCAGCAGCATGTGCTCGAGGTGAAGGTTCATAGTTACTGAGAGGCTGATCTAAGATAAAATTATAGTGTAAATTGTACAAATAAAATATAATTTTACAAATATACAAAGTAATATTATTTCACTGCAGAATTAATGTAAATGTGCAATATATGTTTTACTGTTATGTTAATTTACTGAAATAAATTTATATTAATTGGAATGGTTTCTTATGTAATTTTAATTTTTTTAAAATGTTTCAAATTTACTTTCAAAGTCATCACTTGTCCTGTACTTGGATATTTCAATAAATATTTTAGTTAGTATTTAGCTGTTGTTAAATAAACTATATACCATAATGGAAAATATTGTTTAACTTCCAATCCTTCAGTCATCTCAGGCAGCTGCTAACATTAAAGTCCAAAAGCAGCTGTCATGCACATAAATGGAATGCAATGCTAAAAAAATGATTGTATTTAATTCATTAAAATATGAACACACATCAGGTTAATAATGCTTCAGGTCGTTGGAAAAAATTAAGGGAATTATGATTTGCATATTGATCAGTAAAATAATAGTTAATGATTAATATTTTATTGTTTAACTGAATTTAGTCAGAAATATAACCAATTTAAAGTGGTCAATTTTGCTACTAAAATTGTGTTACTACATGTTCCAATGTCTGTAAAATACTAATCTGCACAAATGCAGTGCATGTCAAGTATGAATATTTTCATAATTCTATTTAAAGCTTTGATGAACATTTACAATTCATAATTTTCTTCTCAGCTGACTTTTACTCATTAGATGTATTCTTCCTGGGTTCGATTTCTGGTGGCGACCAAATATTTTTAATTCAGTATTGTTTTAAAAGCCTGTGAAAGTAAGACAATACAACATCTAATGAGTAAAAGAAGGCTGGGAAAGAAATACTAAAGTTAAAAATTAGTGGAGTAAAAAATTCAACAAATAAAATCTTTGAAAAAAGAGAATTTCCGTTTGTTTGTTGAGAGTGAGACTGTAGTATAGCAGTACACTTTAACAGTATAAATACAGAATTGGAGTGTTTGTTTGCTGGCTGGTTGTCATAGCCCAATGGCGGAGCACTTGTGTCAAGCAAGCAATAATGGGTTCGATTCCCGGAGGCGACCAAATATTTTGAATTCTATATGGTTTAAAAACCCTGTGAAAGTGAGAGAATACTACAATTTTTTTTATTATATTTCAATTGAAATATAATAAAGAAAATTTTTTTTTATCTTCACCTAATATATTGATTGCCTTACAAGTGGCTGTAGTTATGGTTGACTACATTTTAACATCACACTGGATAGAGGATAATTTACCTTTATTATAGGGGCCAGGATTGGCTTCTACATCTCCACATAGTAATAATAGTTTCTGTTTTAGTGAAGTAGTTCTAGAATGAATTTCTTTCATGGTATTTATTGAACTATTCCAAATGAACCAGATCAATGGTAGAGATAACAATTCTACTTTATTATTTGTCTTTAGTGGCTTTATTACAGTACAGAGTTTGAAATGTTGAGTTTTAGTTTTCCTTCTGAAAATCCAGATCATTGTGATGGCTATTAACAGATATTGAGTGTTAGAGAAACATTGAGGTTGATTGATATATGAACAACGAGTCTCCCAGAGCGTTGATCTGTAT
>WLWI01004404.1_pt1 | contig 11926 bp, 11 predicted proteins | sample 6701501 | NCBI WGS metagenome assembly WLWI01 (sample SAMN12718690, study PRJNA515312) | sponge metagenome | isolation source: marine sponge | host: Mycale hentscheli | place: New Zealand: South Island, Marlborough, Capsize Point | collected 2014-11-01
TCAATACCATCACAAACTGCTGAAATGCTGGAAGTACTGAACGTGAATTCGGTACATGGGGAGATATATAATCAAAAATTGCTCTAACTGTTTCTATCGATGGTAATCCAGTAAAATAACATACTTTTTTAATATCATTTTAAAAATTATCAATTGTCTTCAAGCTTTTCAGCTCCTGCTTCATTTTGAGGTTTTCTTCTCTCAATTTATCACATTCCCTTTCCAAGTCATTAACACTATTCACAGTCATATCCATCATGACAGAACAAGAAGATTGCTCACATGAATCAGTCACATCCTCACTTACTTCTAGTTCACTACATGTCATTGAGTATGGAAGTATTTGTTGAGCGTCCTTCATATTTATTAGCCAGAGCGCAGGTGTGGAGCAATTATAAACACCACTCTACCATACAATTTCTTATTGGAATTACACCACAGGGAACCATATCTATGTTTCTCGATGTGCTTGTGGTAGGATGTCTGATAAAGAAATTGTGGAAAGCTCCACTCTTGTAATTTTTATTTTACCAGGCAAGTCTATTTCGAGTAAAAATAACAATGCCAAGTATTTATTTGAATTTTGTTAAATTACAGGTGATGTTATACTGGCTGATTGGGGGTTCGCTTGCCAAGAACATGTTGGAATGTTTATGGCTGAAATAAAGATACCCCCATTCATTAAAGGAAAAAAAACAATTGGAAAAATGGATGTTGACTGGAGTCATGAACTATCAATAGTACGTATTCATGTGGAGTGAGTACTAGGTTCATTAAAGCAAAAATACACCATTCTTCAGTCAATTCTTCCTGTTCATTTTTGTGACAGTGGTGACACTTTATCTGTAATTGATAAAGTTGTTCATGTGTGTTGTGCACTAGTTAATCTCAGTCCTTCAGTTATACCTCAAGACTGAATTATTATGATTGTAATGATTATTTGTTGTTGGTTTTTCAATGTAACTATGTGCAATATAAGAACTTTAAAATTAAGAACAATACCAAAATATTAGCTATAATATAGTTAAATTTTTTTATAGAGTTCTGGGATTTAGGTAGCTTGTGACAACTTGGACACTTCCATGATCCTTTGGGAATCTCCCTTATTCTTAAACAATCACAATGAAACCACTTAACTGTGCAACTGTTATGGTCACAAAAAATCATTTGCCTATAACTTGGCATATTGCAGTAGCACCATAGTTTTTCATAGTCTTCTTCATCCACTTCAAGATTAGCACTAAGATCAGACACTTCAACAACATTTTCTGAATTGGAGATAGGTTGCCTGGATTACCATTTTCTAATAATTTCTGGAAAAATTCCTTATATAAAAAAATGTTGTATTAGTTCAACACTAATATCAAAAAATTCATTATTTACTTTCAGGATTTTTCTCCCATGTGGAATTTTCAGGGCAGTAAGGATCACTAGTAAGGCCAACTTTATTTAAATTCTCAGCCTAGACTGCGCACTGAGTTGCAACACGTACTCGGATCTCTTGACAGAAGCCATCTCGGAACAACCGCGAGGTGGTTTTGCCAACCAATATGGCGGACCGGAAGCTCCGCCCATCGTCGTGCAACAGCTCTATTTCCCCTTGGCTGGTGAGGGGGCGGTTCCTACGCATTACCTATATTACTTGATTGGATTAGTTTTGATGTTAGTTGCAATATTCATAAACAGTGAAAATGTTGATTGTGAGTGTGCTACTTGTAGTTAAGATTGCCATGATTAATACTGGATTCTCTCTTGGAACGTTGCCAGTTTTACGTAAGTCTAAAGGATGCTTGACCTTTAACGAAATTGAAGGGCTCAACGAACAAGTGCGACGAGAGCTGTTTGGAATAGTACGGGTTCCAGATTGCGGAGAAGGCTTTTGGAAACCTGTAATCACTCTTAACATGAGCAACGTTCAAGAAACTTGCCCAATAGGGTGGTCTACTAAAGTGTCAAATCCTAGATCATGCGTACAAAACAATTCTCCAGGCTGTAGTCTCGCCGCACTACCTGCAGGAACCACCTACCGGAGAGTTTGTGGACGCGCATTGGGCTATGCATATAATACTAATGATGCTTTTGCGAATTATAATTCCACTGCCAGGAGAGATTTCAACTACGCTGACGGAATTAATCTCTTCATAAATACAAGCACACCCCTGCACGTTTGGACTTTTGCCATTGACCAACTACATTCTGGGCTACCTCGTTGTCCCTGCAGCTACGGCACTTGGTGGAACTACAATGTCCCTGATTATGTGGGTCCTAACTACTTCTGTGATACTCACAGTGTTAATAATAATCTAGTATGGGACGGGAGAGGATGCCAAGCTGTAGCGTGCTGCGATTATAACAGCCCACCTTGGTTCAAAAGATCTTTCAATTCCACTTTGAGTAGTGACTTTTTGGTTCGTATTTGCACCGATGAAGTAAGCAGTAATGAATTTGTCAGTATCATAGAACTTGAGATCTATGTTCAGTAAATAACAAGGTTATGCCCATGGAGTGAGTGAAATGCTGCAACAATTGTTTGTTTAATTGTTTAATATGTATTGCTTTGATTTGCATATTAGAGGTCTAGAAAACAACAATTTCATAGAGTTAGACAAAGGAAAATGTATTGCAATTGTTTGTAGTGATTGAATTTGTACACCAAATGATAAACAGACAACAACAAAGAAAAAAGAAAATATATTACAAAAATCCTTTAGGAAAGTTTTGTAGTTTATTTATTCTTAACTTAGTTGCTGTGATAAAAAAGGGGACTAGTTTGAAATGAAAACAATTTTTACTGTACAATTGGCTATCTATTGCAAACAGTAAATATTTCCTCAATATTAATGACAACAAAACCTAATGCAATTCTGTTGTCACACTGGGCAGCACAAGGTCGCCGATTGTAGAAAGCGCTATGGAGTTTTCTAAAAATTTTCAAAAAGGATAGATATTAGCTCAATTTCGACCACTCAAAATTCTACAGCGACCGTGAGATCAGGTAGAGAGTAGAAATATTAATAGACACGTGTGGTGCGGCCGTGGCCGGAGGGTCAAACCAGTTCCGCCACCCCTGATATTGCATAGTTTTTGGTTGGAAGATAGTTTTTTCGCTATTAACCGATTACCAGCCAAATAGGCAATTCAGCCAGTGTTACATAAATGTAGGCCCACTAATAATAGGCCCCCAGGCCCATTCTACCGGTAAATTAGGTCCCAAGGGCCAATTTAGGACCCATTCTTTCAGTAATTTGGGTCTCCCAGCGTTAATATGGGTCTCCCCTTAGATGAACTTGACTTACACAGCAAGAACTAGTGTGGGAACACCTTGCAGTATTCTAGCGCAGAAAAGGGTCTGGCTAAAGAAGTTTGTATGAATTTATAAACTAAAATAAATTAATTTCAGTCTAATTAAATACTTTGAATTAAGTGTAGTTACAATGGCCTGACAGCTATGTTTTCACAGTTATACTAGGAATTTATTAATTTACTTGTGATTTATAGGAGTTAACAAATGCATAAAGTGTATGTAATGTTTAGCAGTTATCGTGAAGAACTTTTGTGCTACTTTGAACCAAGTGTAGCAAATAGCTAGCAGCCAATACCATGGATAGGGATCATAATAATTATGTTTGCAAGTGCTTAAAGATTTACATCAAGTTGTTAGCTATTATTTTTTATAATTTTAAAATTGCAACGTAGTTATACCAGGAAATGATAAAAGTTAATTTGATGAACATGACTTGCATAAATCGTGCAGATTCGTGGTAGATACCACATTGGCTTTCATTTCGAGCAAGAACTAAGAGTCCCTATGAATAAAAAGTTTGATAAGGCTGAATCAATTTGGAAAGGGGAGGGGACCTTATCTTACGAATGGGGGCCTATAATACCAGTATTTTGGGTCCAGGGGGATTTAAAACTATGGGGGGGGGCCTAAAATTTTATGACACAGGTACAGGGAGAAGTACAGGGAGAAGTGCGCATTGCTGTGTGACAGAAGGGATGGATACCAATGACGATGATGCTGGAGCTCACATCAGTCATGTGGACTCAAAGGGGACTAGTTTGAAATAAAAACATACATGTAGCTTTCTATTGCAAACAGGAAACATTTCCTCAATATTAATGACAACAGACCTAATGTAATTCTATCTGGTGTCACACTGGGCAGCATAAGGTCGCCCATTGGAGATAGATTGAAAAATAAGTAAATGAAATATGACAATAGATAGTAATAAGTGAGCCCAAAAAATACAATAAAATTATTCTATTCACGGCAACCCCTTCAAGGCATGGGTGGGAAGGCATTACAATTTTGGCCTGAAAAATTCTTGCTGAGATTGGCTGAAATGCTCTCGACTAACATCATCGCCTGTCTCCCTTCTCACATGACCTTAGCCATGCCTATTGCCTGCTAATTAACCATTATTTTAATATCCCTGCCTGGCATTACAGTGAAACTTTACAATAATGAACACTTGAGGAATAACCAGGTTTGTCCATTATACAGAGGTGTTCTTTTATAAAGGTTATTATTTAGTTCGGTAAGTCCCATCAGTGCTTTTACTATTGTCCATTACAGAGAGATGTCTAGTGTTATATGGAATGTCTATTAAGAGAAGTTTCACTGTAACTCCACCTAACTTTCAGTCTCTGGCCCGATCCAAATGGTGGGCCCTGGGACAGGAAGATCTCAGGCTGCAACTTGACCATTAACAACTGCCATAAAACCACCACTGCAGGCAAATATCTGAACAGATAGGTCGCTACATATACAAATAAATACTGTGTTACAGAAACATTTAACATAGCATTGCAGAACACAATGCCAACTGTTGTCATGATATACTCTAATTATGCCAAGCTTTTCCAGTAGCCTAAAATTTTGATAATTTATTCCTCCTCCGTTCCTTGAATGGTCATGGACACTTTTGTCTGGATTCTCTGTCCCTTGCATATTTAGCGACCTGAATTCGGCAGATTTTAAGAGGCAGGGATGGGTAATAGGCAAACTCTGGTGGCAGTCTATCAAGCCCAACAAACACCCCCACATGCTCCATGCCTGGTGAGTTGATTGGTTAAACTGGAGTTACTATTATAGGTTCACCAACTTTCAGAACACCAAAAAAAAAAAAAAAAAAAAAAAAAAAGCCAAGCAGCCAGAGCATCACAATATAGTCCAAACTGTGTTGATTTGGTGCAGCAAACGTAACATAATTCATGAGGTGTTCCAACCTGAGACACCCTCTCTCCTTTAGAAGTGTTTGACACCACTGATACTTCCATATATGACTTCTTCTGTGCCTTAACCCCTCACTTGCCATTTGAGAAACAAACACACAGTACTTCCTCCTTGTCAGGCACAGTTAAGAGACCAGCTGACTTAATAAAAGGCTCAATACAATTATATAGGATTATAATTTTCGTACTCCAAATAAATACACAAGATACCACTTAATTGAAATTGTCCTTCTACATAATCAGAATGCTATGGACCACAACAGGCATTACTGCAGTTTGCCTCAATTTCAAGTACTGTATTGTAGTCTTAACCAGAACTTAATACAGTATGTAATTTGTGTCGTTAATCATCTAATGTTGTTTCATATCAAACAGTACACCCATTCCCTTAGCACTGACTTCACACATTAGTACAATAGCTACCACCTGGAGCACAGCATGGAATTAATTACATCAATCTTGTACATTTCCACATTATAAGGAGAGATTGAACCCCTAAAATTTAAGTTTAAAAAAAATATTGAAACAGTTATTCATTTGTCATCACACGACTGACTCACTGTACTCTCTGATTTTGTCATCTGTAAGTATAAGATATCCATATTCAGGCAACACTTACTAAAATAGTAACTAGCAGGCTAGTTACAAACTTCACAATGTATTACTATTATTAAAATAAATTAAACTAGTCATAGTGAGTGTTGCTTATTGACAACAAGCTCTTATAACAAAATCCTTTGGTTTATCGATTTTTACTTGTATCATCTGCGGAATTTCGATTGCTTACCCATTGAAAATCAATTTTCTAATAGCCAAGTCGTGAAGGGAATACAATGTAAGTCTTGTGCTGGTATATCCAGGAAGAAAGTGTATATGCATGTGTGTGAAAAAGTGCACAAGTAAATTACAAGTAATGATTATAAGCGGCTAGCATTCAAACTTGAAGTTCAGTCAGAACACATCACTAGTGTACAGTTACATTACATGCACTGGTGATCATCTTCTCACAGGTCATTAGTGCCAGACATAACTAAGGGTTAACACTGCATAAAGTATTGCCCATATAAGCTTGATGACATTGTGCTAAAGCTAATCCGTTAAGATCAGTCATCCTTACCAAACAAATTTATTCATTACACAATAGTGTTATAGGTATTCCATACAGATGTGAGACTGTTAGACAGTTGCTAACAAGTTTGTCAGTTCTATGACTGGCTATCCAGCTATGCAAGAGCTCGTACCAAAATAATTCACTCTGGTTAGCTGTAAGTGAAAGACTTAAGTTTCGCTAGTAAGAATGAGTGCTTAGCAAAAGATTGTTGATACCTTGACATTATTGGTAAAAGGACCTGAAATTCGTTATTATCAGATCTTATTATGGGATTCCCCAAAAAGAGACCAAGAATAAGTAAACACTTTCATCATCTGGTCTTTTGTAGTTTTTTTGTGGTAAATTTAGGCTGTTTACCTTTCAGTTGTATTTACAGTTTTTGTACAAGCTAAATATAGCTAATTTTAGCTTTTGTCAAAAAGTTTAAATATGCAAACGTAAATATACTTTATATTTACATGTGTAGTAACATTCTACAATGCAGTTTTATTTGTTGTTTGTTTTCTAATTATTATAATGATGTTTTTTAGTTATGGTTTGGTTATTATATGCTTACAAATTTTTGCATAGTTTTTCAATTTTTTTTGTATCATATGTAGTACAATTTCTTAGTACATCCTACCTTGTATAAAAAGAATAAAATGACTAATTTTTATTTGCTAATTATTTGATTCAGTGGTTCCAAAACCAAATATAGCTGTGCTTTTTAGCTAGAAAAAATAATTCAATTAATTTGCTAGCTTACCAAAACAACAATGCTGGAAAAATTGAAGAAGTGACATAATGATATAGATGCTATGTAATTAAATGTGGGAGCCTTAACTACAAAGCTGGATTGACCAGTTCTGTAACTGGATAGAATACAATAGAAGGACTTCCTGTTTTGTAACTGGATGGCTGGTTATGTAACAAGTATCTGGTAACATAACAGGACAAGTTGGGCTTCGCTAATGGATTATGATTATCATTACTTCTATTTTTTTTAACATACATCAAGTGGTGTTCGGGTCGCTCCACAACAGTGGAGGACCAAACAAGTCAGCCACATGAGAACAATCTACAATAACAATTATCACTTACACTATCAACACAAATCAACAATCATTAGCTTACCTTAGCACACACATTATAAATCAACTTACCTATTGGTCGTCACGCAAATCATATTCACGAACATTAAACCCACACGTAAATTATATCATCCCTTTCCTTATAATGTTCTGTAGACGTATGTACTCTTTTGTGATCAAATAACCTAAACCTTATAAGACACCGTAGGGAGAGCGCACGTTTGGGACATAGTGAAAGTAGTCGCGAGGCGAATAGTAACTTTGCTTTCCTGGCGCCATTAGGCCTTGATCTCCTGGTCCTTCACCCCATGTGGTCCTCACTTCGAGCCACACCCCTAATTGAGCTCAGGAATTTACGCCCCCTGAACATCCGTAGGGAGTGCACGCTTTTGGGACATAGTGAAAGTAGTCGCGAGGCGAATAGTAACTTTGCTTTCCTGGCGCCATTAGGCCTTGATCTCCTGGTCCTTCACCCCTTGTGGTCCTCACTTCGGGGCCACACCTCTAATTGAGCTCAGGAATTTACGCCCCCTGAACAAGTGGTTCAGCTATATGAACGTGGAATTCAGGGGTAATGCAATGAGACCAGTTATTTTTTATGAGAACTGACAAATGAAAAAATAATTCCAATTTCAGTAGTACTCTGTATTTTTTCTAGATTTAGCAATCAATAGCAACCTATTATTGATCTCTCTGTGCTCTTACCTGTAGTTTTAGAAGGTCAGCCAGAGTTTAGTACTCAGCTTCTTTTTTTGACTTACTTCTTCTTCTAGTTAGAGTCCCCAAAGAAACCTTTACAGGCGTATATAGCCTGTAAACGCATGCACTACACCTTGGAGACAATATTTTTTGGGGGGGGGCCCTTAGTGCGCATGCGCATGAGCGGTAACAGTCTGTCACTCATTCATTAACCCTCAGCGCGCATGCGCCTGAGGGGTTATAGTAGTCTTCCTGTCAGTTATTCAGTCATTAACCCTCAGTGCGCATGCGCCCAGAGGGTTATAGTAGTCATCCTGTCATTCATTCATTCATTCATTCATCCATTCATTCAGTCAACAGGGGATCTCGAAGAGTACGGCTACCCAGGCTTTGAAAGTGACATCAAACTATAGCACTTCACAGAGTAAGTCCCTTTAATGTGCCAAAATGGTTAGTTTTGACTTAGTTTTCAAGAAAAAGCGAGTAGAATTTCAGTCCTACAATCATATGTTACGTTAATGGGAACTGTGGGGCCACCCACAGAACAGTTGCAGAGATACCAGGGGGAGGAGCTGGGTGTGCGTGACTGTGCGATGTAATTGTGGTCAGCTGCTACATCATCAGCTACCACACTGGTTTCACAGTTTTGGAACTAAATATTCAGAACTAACTTTAGACACACGTGGTATCACTTTGAGCATGCGCACACACCTCTTTCTTTTTATGTTTCACTATGTGGGTGAATGGCTATAAAATCACCTTAGTCACTCTACCCAGTTTCAGTTGGTCTCTGTCTTTCTTTTATCTGCACCGTACCTTATTAGCTAATATCTAATTAACTTTCATTATAACTTCCTTGAACACTTTCGAGGCTAGTTGGGAAGTGATAGGATAGCTTTAGGTTGCTGATAGGAGAGCGCCAGACTTCCCATAGACCGATTCTGGTGGCAGTGTATCCAGCTGGAACTTGGGATTTACACAGAGTCTCCAGCTGCTTAGTAGTCTTGCAAGGACACGGTTCAATACCCCCCACAACTGGTGACAGCAATGGCCCAGCTACCCTCTGGAGAAAAAGATTGAGACCCCACTCCTTGCCATCGAAACTGAAGTTCAAGAATTTTTTATGTGTTTGGTAATAACTGTATCATTTGTGAATATTTGAACACTGGAATTATTATTATTTGTTTGGTACTATATCATATTGTATCATATTTTTCTTTCTCTGTACTTATTGTTTATTTGTATTTTCTCTTTTTCCTTGTACAGGTCCCTAGTTCTTTGGACTCAGCTGAACAGGACCTGGTGCCTATGCCCCCAAAGCAGACGACAGCTAAACGTCAGAGACACTCTTCAGATTCCTTCTACGAAGTGCCAGGCAGTCAGCATAGCTACCCTCTGAGATCGCGAGACTAACGATCAGAGTAGTGTGGTTCGACAGTTAGAGAGCACTTCCGATCCTCCAACTTTGGGTTCTACCATCGATTCAGGTGAAGAGTCTTCTTCCTCAACTCTGAGTCGAGTGGAAATGACTGAACCAGAGGAGCCCACATTAGCTGGTGTCATGACCATGATGGCAACCATGCTCAAGAGAGTTGAAGAACTAGATGTTGTAAGGGAAGCCGAGGCTAGAGTAGAGAGGAGAGAAAGGCAGGCAGAGAGAAATATTGAGAAGTTACCAGCTATGGCAGAAGGTGCAGATTTGGAGCTGTATAATATACAGAGTTTTGAGAATGACCTCGCTCAGGCTGGCATTTGTCGTGAAAAATGGAAGTCTTACCTTACTCCCAGGCTTCCTCCATCTTTGTAGGATATCATATTGGAGACTTGCAGGCTGACCACACCACAACTTATGATCAAATCAAGGATAGGCTGCTTACAAGAGTCGGTCAAACTAGCTTACAGGCAGGTCAACAGCTTTTTTATTTACGCTCATCTGACATTCGTGGGAAGTCATCGTCACAGGTGATTCAGCTGGTGGAGAGAGTCATTATGAGAGCAGTAAGAGGTGCTAAGTCGGTATCAGATGTCGTGGATAAGCTTTGCATTGCAAAGATTCGATCTTTGTTGACTTCAGAGGGCCAACAACACCTTGATAGTTGGCTGATTAATACCAAGGAAGACCTATGGTCTGCTCTCCATTCCTGGGAAACTACACGTGGCTACATTGTTAGAGAGGAACGGTCATTGTGGAACCCACAATTTGGTCAGCACAGAAGACTGGTTTGCTACAAGTGCCAGAAACCTGGCCACAGAGCAACTGATTGCCGCTCAACTCAGTCCAGTTCTTCTGACTTGCACAAATCGGATGGATTTGTGCCTACATGCTATACATGTGGTGAGCCCAGACTGTCCGTCAAAAACTTCCAATGGCTCTAAGAGAGTGGAGGTGAAGAAGGAGCCTGAGAATGCTGACAAGTTGAAGAAGAAGTCTTTCAAACAAGCTGAGGTCAGCGTGCTCTACAACGGACCTACTAACACAATTCAATGGCCAACCACAAGCCCTCCTGCTAGATACTGGAGCTCAACTGTCGGTTGTCCCAAAGGAATTAGTGCCTCCAGCAGCAAGGACAGGCAAGAAGGTATGCCTGAAGGGCTATAAGGGTAGGGTAGATGAGGCCGAGTTGGCTAGTATTTCATTGTGTGTTGGGAAACGTGTTTGGAAGGGTGAGGCAGCTTTAGTGAATGGGTCTGATTTAGATGGGAAAGGTATTTTAGCAGTAGATATTACTGACCGTGAGGCATGGGAAATCATGTCTGAATTTAGGGAGAGTACTTTACAAGTGAATGTGGTGGAAACTATAGGCATCAAGCGAGGGAGATAGAGAGTGTGGAACAGAGCGATAAAGTGTGTATGGAAGAAGAGAATGCTGGTAGTAATACTTTGGATTTATTTGAGGGTGACAAGGATGAGGTGGTTTCAGCAAGTGAGGCAGATGAGTTGCGCTTAGCAGATGAGAAGGCCTTGGAAGATGTAGCGGGAGAAAGTGATAAGGCTTCGGAAGTGGGAGTAGAGGCAGATGCTCTAGATTATGCTTGTGTTTTGAAAGGGAGTGATCGTGAGAAATGTGTGGAGGAGGTTAAGAATGACTCAAGTCTTACACCCTTAAAGGACTTAGCAGACAGGAATGCTGGAGGGTATTACTGGGATGATGGTGTACTCATGCAGAGACATAGTGATGTGGCTTTGGGTGTGATTGAAAATATTATTGTACCTAAATCTAGACGCAGTGATCTTATTCACTTAGCCCATTATAAAACTGGCCACTTAGGATATAAAAAGGTGATTAGAATTATAAAACAAAACTTTGATTGGCCTCTAATGAACCGGGACATTAAGACTAACTGTGAATCATGTGAGATTTGTCTTAAGAATAATAAGGGGGGACAGAGGAAAGCAGTGATAGTAGAAAGACCAGTTCTGTCTCAGCCCTTTGAGCAGATTGCTCTTGATTTAGTTGGGCCTCTACCTAAAGGAAAGGGTGGGGCTAGATTTATACTTACTGCAGCCTGTATGGCCACACGCTGGCCTGAGGCCATAGCCCTGAAATCAATAACTGCTAAGTCAGTAGCTGAATCAGTCATTGACATTTGTAGCCGCATGGGTTTACCACAACAAATTTTGACTGATAGGGGAACCCAATTCACTGGTGCATTGGCTAAACAGTTAACTTCTTTGATGGGTTGAAAAATTACATACAACAGCCTACCACCCACAGACTAACGGAGTGCTAGAAAGACTCCATGCCACCCTCGAAGCTATGTTAGGGAAGGCGAGAGCACTAGGTTTGGATTGGGTCGGACAAATCCC
>WLWI01004405.1_pt1 | contig 11925 bp, 7 predicted proteins | sample 6701501 | NCBI WGS metagenome assembly WLWI01 (sample SAMN12718690, study PRJNA515312) | sponge metagenome | isolation source: marine sponge | host: Mycale hentscheli | place: New Zealand: South Island, Marlborough, Capsize Point | collected 2014-11-01
AGTCTTGCGTAGGTATGTTCAGTTGTGTGAAAGTATTGTGCGTTACAACTACTATTAAGAATGTCACAAAGAAAACTTTAAATAACGTGACTTGATTTTGTTGCTTCTTTTTCAATTCAAACAGTTGTGGGGTCGGTTACTATGGCATTGAATCCCCTTTACCGTATATGCGTAATTTAACAATTCGACTTTATTTTAGTAGTTTGAATAACAATAGTGTAGTTTAAGGCTCGCTCGCCATTTGTGCTCAAGCACACCACTAGTTATGTGTGTGTGTGTATATTGTGTGGTGTAGTGGTTGTGTCCTGGGCTCAGGGCCCGAGGTCCTGAGTTCAAGCCCAACTCAGGCAGTTTTTTTATCTGGTTTTCCATCTGCCTCCCACCAGTCCACCCAGCTGTGATTGGGTACCTGGCATTTGCTGGGGTGCAAATTCAAGGCCTTTTCTCATGAAACAGCAATGGTCCAGTGGGACTTCGGGTGCTCACACCACTTGCTGTGAGGAAAGGCCTGTTCTCCTGCAAGTTCCTAGCCCAGCACAGGCATCCTGGCTCTGCCAGGTGCACGTGACCGACTAGTGGCAGCTAGAGAATTTGCACTTGAATTTTGTGTGCATGTACGTGTAGCTGAAGCCATCAAATAGATTTGGACTAAGAAAAAATATTAAGAAATGTTATCTTCATAAATTAAATCGTTACTTTTTTTGGTAGAATATTGAGATTTATTTTGATTAATTACATTCTTTATTTTATATTACAGATACTAAAAAAACTACCGTCTCCACCAAGAATGGCCACACCCCTTTACCACAACACATGTGGAACGGGTTCAGGACAGCTGTCATACACGACGGCTACAACAGTAACGGATGCAGTTTGGACCCGTCTCGTTGTCAGGCACCCGACATGGGCATGTTGATGGCTGCCACCAGCATGGCGGAGGTGGATGAGGCGTACACGATACGCGTGCTTGGTTTCCCTACGGTGAGGGACATGTATCAGTGGATATCATGTGTGTCTCTCATGGACCAGATCTCAGAACTTCCTTTACTTACTGTCAATGCGTGGGATGACCCTTGCATTGTGGTGGACGCGTATGACATGCCTAAGGAACACGCAAGTGGGTGTGGTTGGAAATGTTTGTAAGGAACACGCAAGTGGGTGTGGTTGGAAATGTTTGTAAGGAACACGCAAGTGGGTGTGGTTGGAAATGTTTGTAAGGAACACGCAAGTGGGTGTGGTTGGAAATGTTTGTGTGTGCGTGCATCATAGAGTATTATATTTTCCTTTCATTTTTTATTATTTAGAACGTCATTCCAAGTCCTTATTTGTTCTGAGCAGATATGGCGGCCATCTTGGATTTTTTGAAGGAGGTTTTGTCTTCCCAAGAAGTGAGACGTGGTTGGACAGGCTTGTGGTAGAGTTTGCTGAGGCTTGTTTGGTGAACTAAAGTACCCGATGTCTCTCTTTCATCCCCCTCCCATGCTACGCCCCCCACTAATATTGCTAGTTTCCAAGCTCAATTGAAGCACTCAATCTATCTTTATGTTTCTCTTTCTTTCTCCTTCAATATCTCATATGCTGGTATGTACTTCTTGCTGTTGTAGCTCATCATTCATTATTTATTGCATTTTTGCAGAAATTAACTTTCTAGTTGGCTAAATTAAATATTATATTAATAGCCTAAATTTTTGAAGTGACAAATGCAGACATACCCACAATTTATAGAACTGCAAGCATGATTATGAACTTAAGTTTCATTAGGTTGACCCTTTACCACACTCTCCTGGATGTACAGTAAAGGGTCTTCCAGTGACTGACTAGTGTAAATTCAATAAATGTACCGCTTATTAATTCATGTACATGTATTATAAAAATATAATTTATAGTCACAAAAAGACATTGAAAATTGTCATGACATAAAATTAATCTATCCCATCATCAGAGGCTGAGATCATGAGGTACGTGGCGTCTCCTGATTTCAGAGTCCTCCATGTCCGCCATTTTCCTACTCCACACAGCGTTCATTGCTTTAGTGAGCACATCTGGGAAGTGATCGCGAATCATATCTGGTGAAATGTTAAATTTGTTAAACTTGTGTCGAGACCCCCACTTCACTTCCAGCTGCCGAGACGCACAGAAGCATCGCTTGGTCTCGCTGACGTCTACAAGGTGAATTATTTTCCCCGGGATAAAGAGAGGCACAAGCCTTCTCTGAACCTCCTTGGTGATGCTGCCAGAAGTGCTTGGACTAGTTCTGCCAGTACCCCTCACCGGAAGCTTTAAAGAAGAGAGGCTGGGACGGAAGATTGGGGTGATTTCAGAATGTGTCCTCTTGGTTGACTTTGTAGCAGAAGGAAAAGGGATGGCATGCCGTAGGCCTCGCAAACTCTTCTCCAGGTCAATGTTAGTGAGCAGGGGGTCAGACTCCACAGAATCCACTTCCTCTATTGGCCCAGCTTCAGCTTCCTGAGGGTCTTCTATTTCAACAATTACATCACTATTGGGGTTGACAATGGAATGACAGGGGCTAGAGGTAGCATGGGTAGGACTTGAAGTCATATGGGCAGGGCTTGAATGGCCATAACTAGCACTTGATGATATTTGTGGAGTGGAGTAAGTCTTATCACTGAACACAATAGACGCACCAAAGCAGGTGGCCATGGTCTCCAGGCAACCTTCTGCCAGAATCCGACACTTGGGTTTCCTACACTCCTCCAACACTCTGACCAGATCTTCCTTCAGCTGGTGTGTGTTTGGTACGTTCAGACGTGCCACAAAGTCCTTTCCCAGAGTGATGGATGTCACAAACTCTTCCGTGTATATAGCAGCAGCCTCGTTCATCATGGCGCCCGGAGATGAGTAGCAGAAGCACCTCAGAGTAGGGTACTTCTCTCTCAGCAAAATGGCACTCAGACAGGCACAGCCAGAACCCAGCGAATGACCAGCTATGACTAGTTTGTATCCAGGTGCTTGTTCAAATGCAGACTCCAATATACGATCCTCTTCCAGCTTCTCCAAGACGGCAGTGACTGTCTTCAACATTCCTTTGTGGACAAGAAAGTTGGGGAAGTTTGGCAGTTCAATGGGTTTGGCACTTGCAGTGAGGTCCGTCACTACATCTCCGAGGGAGAGAGTGCCTCGGAAGACCAGAACGACGGATGCTGAGTCATGGTCATAGCACACCATGAACGGGACCTTGTACACGTCGTTCTCAAAGGAGGCGTAAACCACGTCTGCCTCGTTGAGACCAGTGAACTGTGTGAGACCAACCATGTGGCATGAACAGCGGTTGTCCTTGTGAATATGGTCGCCGCGCTGTTGTGAGCAGCAGCTGAGGTTAGAGTAGAGACGGCACAACCCACACAACGGGTTCATATAGATGTAGAACGGCCAAGTGTACATGCCCACAGCGTACTTCATGAAATGCACTGCGTCCCGGAACAGCTCGCGATCTTCCTGAACATGGAAGTCAAATGAGAAAAGGATCTCTCCGCTATTGGTCTCGGGCTCGTCAGGTGGGGGCATAGGAATGACTCCATCTCGAATGGCTTTCTCCTGCGCTATTTCCTCCTTTTGCAGCAGAATGAATCCGGCCACAATGTCCGAGACAACGACATCCGTATCGCAGAACAAGTGAGCGAACATCTCCGCCACTTCCCTGTATGCCAAATGATGCACATCGTCACTCCCTGCCAGGCAGCACAACACTTTGAACCTCTTCTCCCAGGCCGTGTGAACAAGCTTCCAATGGGTCTCAATCACCTCCTCGTTGATATTGCCTTGCTCGATCTGCCTCGTCACCTCTGCGTAGTTCACCTTGGCGGAATAGCAGTGGCAGGGGTCCAGGTAAAGGGCCGCCAGACCAATCATGGTGAGGAAGGAGAACCAGTAAGCTCCCACAACGACCCTCATCATGAGCAAGGCTTTGTCCAGAGAGCCACACTTGGATACATTCACCAGGTCAGGGATGATCACGAAGGCTGAGCCGATGACGAGCAGGATGACCTCTGCAACTGTGATACCCATTCTAACGTACAGCAGGGGCACGATAGGCCTGCGGGGCTTCATGCGAACAATGGAACCCCGCCCACTTAAGATAGTCATGGTCAGCTCTACCAGTATCCCGCACACGGTGATGAACAGGAGGATGGAGGCAAATCCGACCAGGTAGTGGGAGGACTCGCATGACAGGGCCTCTCTGAAGTACAGGACTCCTCCCAGCATGCCGAAGAGCCACACTGTGTGCAGAGACACTGCCGCTATGCCAGGACAGAACATGTCATCGCTGGCAAACTCCCACATACGACCACATGCTACCAGTGCAGGCATGACTCATTTCACATACCTAAACAACAACAACATAATAATAATAATAACAACCACTGATTAGTGATTGTGTTGTAGTTAACAATAACAACAATGATAACAACATGCTGATTATGTTGCTGGGTTGCTTGCTATAACATGTAAATGCACTTGACCCCATACACACTTCATGTTGACTGGTAGTATTATCAAATGTAACAATACATTGTTTATGCACGTGCCATTGATAAGAGTCGTCTGTTGGTACTACCAGAACCCACTGTGATGTCTGAGTGAGAGGACAACTTGGACAGCATGGGAACCCAGGATGTCCCGCCTACTCTCGGTAAGGTTGCCACTGTCTCAGTGCAGATACAGAAGAACATGAAGTGGCTATTCACTAGCAACTCCATGAGATAGTGCAGTACAAGCCTCAGTCAGTCAGTCAGTCAGTCAGTCAGTCAGTCAGTCAGTCAGTCAGTCAGTCAGTCAGTCAGTCAGTCAGTTAGTCAGTCAGTCAGTCAGTCAGTCAGTCAGTTAGTCAGTCAGTCAGTCAGTAGTCAGTCACTGGCTTTTACAAAAGAATTCCCAAAGCTTTCTCGTCAAGATTTTAAAAACTTTGCATTAACAGAACAATCAATGGATGCTTCTCAAAAAAGATGTATTGTCTGAAACCCAAACTAGCCCCATGCATGCACAAACGTGTGCCCGGTGCATGCACACACACACGTGTGCCCCGTGCATGCACACACATGTGCCCCGTGCATGCATGCTATGAGTAGCCATTACTCATTCACTCACTGCTGCACACACACATAAGATTCCCATCTCTTCATGCACTTAAAAACTTCTCACAATTTCTCTGAATAACATTTGCGGTGACAGGCACACAGCTCACACTGTATAGCACGTGCTACTGTTCATACATGCGCAGTGTCTAGATTGGGAAGAGAAATGTTTTGCTTGCAATGTTTTCTCTTTGGCTACTAAACACTTAATGTGAAACTACAAGTAATGCCTGCGCTGGTTTACCAGCCGACACACATCGTGCACGACCCAATCATACTCCAAACTGACTAATCATGGGACATATCTCCACAGTTTAATGATAACAACACAAACAGAAGTAACAGAGTGCTGAATCCCTGCATGTACGATGTTCACAAACAAAAGAAAACCATTAAAAGGTTGCTAAACACAAGTACAGTTTCAAAGTTTGTAGTTACTCTTTTTAATGAGATAGCAGCTGCATTTACTAACCAATTGCTCTCATGAAACAAAAAGTATATTAAAAAAACAAAAACCATTTAAAGTTAGAGACAGCCCAGAGGGAAGTGGAGTAATGGTTGCTTGCTAACCGTAGTCTGGACATGTCCATCCATTAATAAATCTGAACCACAGGCAGTCGTACATGATGACTCTTGGTGCAGGCAGGCAGTTGTATAAAAGGAATTCATGAGTTGAGTAATATTTGAGCTTCAGTTCTAATAGGAGCCAATGAATATCATTGGGAATGAAGACTACATCAATCATAAAAAGGTCAGCAAAAAAATCTGCTAGCATCAGATCGTGAGGAAAGGGATTTAAGCAAGGAGTCAGCTAAACAAACACATAAACGTCTGCCAAATCAAACATAACCAACAGATATATTCCAGATACCTCATGACTTAGTTTGTAACTGTGTTCTCAAACACAGCATAACAAAACATAAGTTCCTAACATACAACAACAAAACTATGGCTGATTTCTTCACACGTCACTCTATGCAATGTCTTCCTAAAAAAAATAAAAACCCTCTTACTCATTTCTACGTAATCAGATGAACTAGCATTCAAAGTGCATGAAAAGAAAAGTTATTTGAAGCAAGTATCCAACCCCCCACCCACCACACACACACACACATACACACACACTGCATACAAGAATAGATATTGCAACTGTACCATGACAAACTGCTTAATTCAACAAAGATTGTCTTCATGTTAGCTCCACACACAAGAGCAGCAAGGGAACAACAAGACAACCTTCACACACAGAGTTAGTGCCGATGCACAACTACAGCTTTACTGGCACAACTTACCAACAGCACGGGCATGATCCACAACCAATAGCACGCTCTATTACCAACGGCATGATCTATCACTAGCACGCCACTAAAAGGCAAGATTTATTACGGAACTATTACCAGTTGCAATGCCGACCACCAACCATTTACCATCTGCTCCCTACGTCATAGCACAGATACTTCAGAAAACTAACACTCGGTCAAAGAGAAACCTCTTCTTAGCCAGCCATTGAACTCAACAACATTCCTAGTTGAGTCTCACTGGTTTCCATAGAGCACTGCAGCTGTTACTACGAGCAAGGCATGAGCAGAAATACACCACAGAAACCCATTCACTCACTAACTCGTAGGTCTTCCTTCTCCAGAATGTCTGGTAATGCTAGCTGGTTTAGATATGAAGCTGACCTTTACGCACACACACGCACCATGCAAATATACTGCACCAGAGTTATACAAACACGTTCACACCTTGGAAATGACCGATCAAAGCATATCACAACACCAGTAGGGAGAGAAGTCACTTTATTTATGTATGCCATCAAAGTTCCAAACGAACTCCTGCAATTCATAACTATCAACCAGTAACCAATTGACTAATTAATGACTAAAGTGACATATCCCACCTTGAACCTCCCACCTTGAAGTCATACAGCCACAACTTCATACATGTGCATACTGGCAGATGCAGAATTTCAACAGCTAGAGTCAATGAAAAACACAAGGAAAACCAACCAACAACCAAACACTTCCTAAAAAATCAGATTCATAGATCCATTAAGGTCAACTAACACCTGTGGGTTTTCAACATGCACAGGTACTGCCATGCCCGCATATCATACATGCTCACATATCATACATGCTCACATCATCCTTTTATCATCCTTCTTGAAAGTACCACACTATCTCTTCTCACTCCGGTTAATAAAAAGTTTGCTACTGCTTTATTATTCATGCACTATTAAGTGCCACTATGTTCAGTTCTGCATCAGAGTAGACTTAACAACTTTAGTGATCACCTTATAAGCACAGACTATTTAGTTCTAGTTGGATAACTCTTCTGATGTTGTATTCCACAAACGTAGGCTTAATTTTTTTTTATTTACAAGCAACTACACAAGCCACCAAACACTACATACTTGTTCATAGTGCACAGTACTAGCACAGTACCAAGTTTGAAGGAATAAATAGGTAAAGTTCCATATGCCCTGTAGGCATTCCCAATACTTGGACACAATTATCCAAGTATCAACCAGTTAATATTCTTTACCTCATTTCCAGCCCACCGCCGTAATGAGAATACTATCCTAACTTACGTAAAGGCATGAACGCCAGAACTCTTCATTCAAGAGTAAAACACCAGAAACTATAGCCAACACAACGGGACAACACCATCCAACGCTTGAGTGACACACAGGTGGCGACTAGCCTCCCTTTATTAGGGGAAACGCCTCTGGTAGGGGATCACGCGCGCGCACGTTTCCGGGGCAACGGAGTGTTGGCTGTTGTCGGCGTCGTAAACAATAATGGATCCGTATGCCGAAGGCCCATTATACTGTCCGGAGCAGATAAAAATTCCCGGTAATCTCCCAGGCATTTTGAAGGATTATACTAAAGCAGCCATTCGCACTCAGCCGTCAGATTTACTGAAATGGTCTGCTGAGTAAGTTACATACCTTCGTAGTGTAGATTTGGTAAGGTAACGTTAATACTTCCATCAGCTATTTCGAGGCTTTGAAGACTGGTGAAGTCCCACCTGTGAAAGAAAGACTTGAGTGCTGTGTTACTGACAAGAGCTTGGGTGGACTGTCTAAAGGTGCCTTGTCTATTCTGCATAAACAGGTAATTAATACTATGGTAATGATCAAGCAAGTGTTTATTGTAATAATACGGTAGAGATACAGTGAAGTAAGCAAACATAGATGAGATAGAAAAAGGTAGATCACAGAAAACCTTATAATCTGTATACACAAAAGGCAGCTATTTCTAACAGTTTTGATTGAAGTCAATAAATGATGCTTCTTGCCTGTATTTTGTTGTGTAGAGGTCATTAAATTTGCACTACGCTTAATAAATTATGCGAATTTCAAATGTACACTGTATTCCTTATAGCACATCAGTGATATTTAAATTAGTCAATACTTGGAAATGTGTTGTCATGGAAGCATATGTTGTGTGTCCACACGGCCATCCTGGCTTTACTCACCGAGGTGTAAATTGTATATACCAGGAGTAGACATCGTCATCTAGAGTCCAGGTGCTGTCATAACAGAGGGAGGGAAAAGTGAATAACTAACCAGAAGTGAATGTTGTTGTTTAATTGACTCAAGTGCATGTATTTCTAACTAAATTTTACTCATTGCTTGTATGCTGAATTTTATATTTTTTCTCAGTTTGACTATTTATTGTAATATCAATAATGACACAACCTAATTTGAAATAATGTTTTTATATCTTCAGTTAGACCAAGAAGGTACAGTTGCAGTGTCTACAGTGAGAATTAAGTGGGAGAATGTCGGTTGCCATCGCTCAAAACTAGAGGAATTACTTGTGTAAGTATTGAAATACAACTCTCACTGTATGGGTTGTGGTGTCAAAGAATACATCATCTCAAAATATGTATGTATAATTTCAGAATTGGACACTTCAATGATGAGGTGCTGGAGTGGAAGAAGTTGCTAGCCATTGCTTGCACTGCTCTGGAAAAGGTAATGCTCAGACGCATAAACGTAGAAATTAGCCTACAAAATATTTCAGTATTTTTAATAGCCCTGCATGTATGTGTGTATGTCTACTCATAACTGTATATTATCACTTGTGTGTCACTAGCCATTCTAATAGCTATCTATCTATCTATAGCGAGACACTTACAGGGGTAACACAATTGAAAATCGGGGATGTTTGTTTATTTACATATATGTTTGGACGTATGTATGTAATTTTGTACTTTGACCCTCCGTATTTTTGTGTTCGCTCCGGGTTCGACCCCATCCCAAACTTCACTAAACAGAATCCTCCAGTTTAGCGACCATTAATCGTATCACCTTAGAAATTGAATTATTTACCGCTTTGAATTGTTTTGCGGGTGCAGTTAAAACGCAAAAACTTATGGGAGCTCCATTTCTATTCGAGTTAGTGGCGGTGGTAAGTTAATACGCTATTTGTCAGTTATAAGCCCGCATTTACTTGAAAATTCATTGTCCACTAGACGAACCACGAAGGTAAGTCTTGCGTAGGTATGTTCAGTTGTGTGAAAGTATTGTGCGTTACAACTACTATTAAGAATATCACAAAGAAAACTTTAAATAATGTGATTTGATTTTGTCGCTTCTTTTTCAATTCAAACAGTTGCGGGGAGTGGTTACTATGGCATTGAATCCCCTTTACCGCATACGTAATTTAAAAACTCAACTTTAATTTAGTAGCTTGAGTGTTAGTTATTAAAATCAATCATTTAACAATAGTGAAGTTTAAGGCTCGCTCGCCATTTGTGCTCAAGCACACCACTAGTATAACATACATGCACATGTGTAGGACTTGGCCACAGCTCTGGCCACTCTCTGTGGTGTTCTCACGAAGGATGCTGAGGGAGGTCCCTCCAGGATCAACGTGGCTCTGTTCGAGGAACTCTACAGATACCTGGCCTCTGTGGACAGGGAGATATCTATCAAGCAGGTAGATGATGTCATGGAGTTCTTGAAGGAAGAGTCGTAAGTTTCATTTTGTCCCCTAAGTATTTTATTTTAGTATAGTGAGAATTCTTAAATCCGTGATGCACTCTACTTTAACTACTCTATTAAAATTACTTCCTCATGCAGTTCATGGTATTCATTGTGTTAGCTAGACACGGCTCACCTATGCATTAGTGTTATTCAAGTACATTACCCTCACAATGGTATTATCATTTTAAAGGTAGACTGCATAGAGATTTTTTTGTTTACTTTTTATAATGCTTCCTTAAATAGTTTATGTATCGCCACATAAATAATCTAGACATCCATTCTGCGTGTTGTTTCAGGAAGCGTCACAATGGCTGTGTTGGTCCGAGAGAATTCCTGCACAGCCTGTGCCCCAAACTTGGTGGCTCTTCATAACTTCACACTCGAAACATTATTTTCTCAATATTATACTGGCAACATTTTTTTCACTTGCAAAATAAACTTTGTATTGGAACACACAATGTTCAGTTAATCAACAAAGGATGTTGTCATAACAAAGATCCTATGCAACAGCTACACAATAGTAAATTAATAATGCAATGCATACACTCTGAGCAAGTGATTCTTAGTGATGCAGCCTGGTCCACTTGCCATTGACGACCCTTTACCAACAACACATTTATGGGATCCATACTTACATGCAATTTAATTCAATTAATAATTGTATACTGTTGTGACATTACACCCATATTGTAAAATAATTATTAATGAAATAAAAAAAAAAAATCCCATTATTTTTAAAACAAGTACATAAAAATGAACAAATAAAACAAACAAAACAAACAAACAATAACCTAATCAACACCGGGGCTTCTAATAAGAGCTCTCTGGAATGAATAACAAATTTTTATTGGATCCCTCCACTTTTTCCTTCCACATGAAATGATTAATACCTAGTTGAACTAGGTTTTGAGTGGGTGTTGTCTGTGTGGTCACACTCCAAACCAATGATTGGACTGGCAGTTTCTGTTCCATTCAATGCCACACATCCAGCACCATTCAAACTTGCAGTTGGCACGGCCACACGTCATATGCATGCATCCTCCTACAAACATACAATGTATAAACCATACACACACTTCTTTAAAAAAATTTTTTTTTAGCCTATTAAACAAGTGGAATGGCAGTGGTGTTCTCCAGTTTTGCTAGCTTCAATAAAATATATACTTTAAAAAAAAAAAAAGTAGATCAGCATGGAGTTAATCTAAAGCTTAGTTTTTGTTCTTAGCCTTTTTTATTATACACTTGGTATTAATTGTAGTATTTGACTCTTATTGTTGTCAGCTAACCACTTTACATAGCCCAACTTTCCAAAAACTTTTTTTTGGACAAAATTTTAGTTCAAATTAAAATAAACTGAAACTACAGTAGCTATTCTAAAATCACAATCTAGAACTACACTTAGACCATTGCAGTTCAATGACTGACAAAAAATACTATGGTCTGTAACTAATTGCAGTAACAACTGAAAAACAAACAGACTAAATCAACAGTTTAACCGATTACACGTGAATAAAAATTTTAATTGCGCCTTACGTAATGCGGTCACGGGCGCACGCGAGACACAGAGGATTGATTGCTTGGTGGGAGGGGGACACTAAGCGGGAGAAAGAAGACGAACGTTTGAAGATTGCCTCGGGGACAGTATTATCGAACGATAGAGTACACTCTAGGCTATTGGGAAAGCATAAATTCGACGCTAACGAGCTGTCCCCGACTTAAAAATAACAAAGTACTCGCACCGTTTGGCAAAAACTTTTATGGCATCACACTGAGGCTCTTAGTAAGCACACTAGTAAGGTTGGAAGTATGGTTTCATGGCTGAAGCAGTTTGCTACT
>WLWI01004406.1_pt1 | contig 11925 bp, 9 predicted proteins | sample 6701501 | NCBI WGS metagenome assembly WLWI01 (sample SAMN12718690, study PRJNA515312) | sponge metagenome | isolation source: marine sponge | host: Mycale hentscheli | place: New Zealand: South Island, Marlborough, Capsize Point | collected 2014-11-01
GATAGGGATCTTGAGCATACTGGGAATAGTGGATAGGCCTTAGTCAGTGTGTTTAAGTCTGGAGATATTTTGTCTTTTTCCCTTAGTTTTAGTTAGTAGTCTTTGCGTGATAGTTTGGCTGAGTTTTCATAGCTTTACCCAATTGTCGTGTGCTACTACACTCATGTCTGTCATAAGCTAGAGTAGTATATCTCTAGTCTTATATCACACTCATGTCTGTCATAAGCTAGAGTATATCTCTAGTCTTTATATCACACTCATGTCTGCCATAAGCTAGAGTATATCTCTAGTCTTTATATCACACTTGTGTCTGCCATAAGCTAGAGTATATCTCTAGTCTTTATATCACACTCATGTCTGTCATAAGCTAGAGTATATCTCTAGTCTTTATATCACACTCATGTCTGTCATAAGCTAGTCTTTATATCACACTTGTGTCTGTCATAAGCTAGAGTATATCTCTAGTCTGTATATCACACTTGTGTGTCATAAGCTAGAGTAGTGTATCTCTAGTCTAGTTTCTGCAAATGAAAAAAGAAAAAGAAAAATCTTCAGCTAAAAATCATTTTCTTCAGAAAAATCAACTTCTAGTTAAAATTGCCTTTACATTGAGGTTGTAGCTATCACATTTTTGAAGCGAAATTTTTAAGATTTATAAAGTGCGCATGTAGGAATATAGATAAAATCAGAATTATCAGGTCTCCCACAACTCCATTTCTCACATGAATTCTAATGTTAGATTATAGCAATTGAAAGCTTGGTATTGGAACAGGTAAAACAAGCAAGATATCAGTAGACAAAGAATGCTTCGCATTTATAGAATGGTGTTTCAGAGAAAAACAATGAATAGTATGTCTGAAACACAAATATCACGACTTCTGTTGATCTGCATCATTGTCTCAGTCACTGTAAAGAGTCACACTGGTCATTGAAGTTACTGTAAAAAATAGTTTCGTATGTTCTAGGTAAGACTTAACTTTCTCTTGTTGGGGCTGCCATATATCTGTGACTCTACAAAAAAACGGAATTTAAAATCTAAAATTGCACTTTGAGAAAATGGAGTTTAAATTTTCCAATTATTTTCTCCACTTTCTCTGCATGCTTATTGTTACCTGAATCTGTTCTTTATGTATTTGTAGTAAGAACAAAGGTGCCTAGGATGGACATAGCTAGCATTTTACATATTGAATTTGTACTTTACTGAATGGATTCACTAGCAGAAATTAAAATTTCCTTATCTAGAATTGTTGTGTGATAGTTGTAGGAAAGGCTGAAGTTCCGTATATTTCCTCTGTTCAAGATAGTGGGCGCTTCTTTATACATGTATGCAGTAAGATAGAGCCTAATTTCAGGTTTGTGAATGTGATAGCTGTAGTATAGATTAAGTGTCATACATATGGATAGTGGAATACTATTGGACATGTTGTACATCATTACACGTACCAGATTATTAATACTGTCACTACTTTTGCTTTTTTACTTTGGTTATTCTCAGTTGTATTATAGTTTACATAATGTATAGAAATTTGAGAGGATGGTGAGTTTGTTGATGATATATCACTAAAAAATGCTGTCTTTTCTTTGCCACTTGCTTGAAGTGTCTTGCAGTCTTTGACTGACTTATCCACCGTAAATAATTTGGAAGCAGACATTGTTTTGTATACTGAGGCAGAGGTAACAGTAATTCCAGAAAGTTTTGTCTTGTTGAACCAACTAATTGATGATAGTGTGAATATTTGTAGTCTCAAAGGAAACTTCATGTGGCTAGGTTGGCCATGGTTAGTTTTGTTGTGCAGTCTTAGTCTTTCACAAAGTTAGCAGTAGTATCTGATTCCATGTGCACTAGTGAGCTATTGTGTGTAAGCCATTACTAGTTTCATACTTAATTACTGATGACATGACACACTCTTAAGAAAGTGAGCAGTAGCTAAGGATGTGTATCCAATTACTTGTAGCAAACTTAAAAAGAAGATGGCTGAAATTGAGTATGATATAGACAAGAAGATTGTCGGGATATTATGTCCAACTCCTTTTGAATTGGATGAGAAAGATGTTACTAATGAGTACATGGATTGTGATTTAGTTGAGGAGTGTGAAATGGGTTCTGGGAGTGAGGAATTGATTGGAAGCTGGTGTAGTTGCGCTGATTCTTCAGAAGAAATAGAGGGAGAAGGTGATAGGCAGGAAGATATGTTGAGGAATGTGGAAAGTAATTTGTGTGGTAATGATTGGATTGGTTTGTGTGAGCTAGGTGCACCAGATGTTGCTGACAAAAAGGAAGAGACTGAGCAGTTGGAACAGGAAATTATGCAGTTCCCATCTTCAGACGTGTCGTAGTTTAGCTGACAGGAAGGAGAGGGACTACTACTGAGCAAGGGGCTCATTGTTTCACAAACAAATGGTGCATGACCAAGAGTTCAAAATAGATTGGTAGTTTCTAAGTCAAAGATTAGCATGACTTTTAAAAGCTCATGAAATTAGCAGGCATGTTGTATGAATACAGGCAGTAGAGTACCGACAGATATGATTGACACAGCCATTTGAAGTTATAGCATTGGACAGTGTTGGGCCTTCTAGCAGTGCAACGGACTGAAAAAAAATATTTAAATTGACTAACATAAAGAGTTAGTTTTATGTGAATTCATGCACATGATCAGAATGAGTTTGTTTACTGTCCTTTCCTTTACAGCTGGAGTAGAATCTTGTAGTTAAAAATTACAGCTTGTGGCAAAAAACAAAAAACAAAACAAAAAAAAACAAAGAGAGAGAGAGAGAGCTAGATAAAGAAAATAATTAGGGTGGATCCTCTTCTCCGATGACCCACCCAAGTATTTTCTTTCTTTATCTCTATCTCTTGCTTTGCTTACTTTAATACCATCAATGATACATGCTATTGTACTTGAAGTCAGACGTTCAATAGTGAATACAGTAAGCCAGTGTCCATTCTGATTATTTACAATTTAAACAAATTCACCTGACTTTACAATAAGTGATAAAGCCACTCGACAAATTGCATCCTGAAATCCAGTAATCTAAGCTCTAATTCTTAAGGATCTGCTGATGAGATCATCATTTAGCCAACCAAAAAGTGGCTTACATTGGTTGTTGTTTTTTCCATGTAATTTGTATACTCTCATGACATTATTATTGTAGGAGTTATTTATAGAATTTAGTTCACTAGCTTAATTTGAATAACTAGTCTTTTTAGTCTCTTCTAGTCTCTTTAGTCCCTTCTAGCCTATTCGATCTCTTCTAGTCTCTTTGTTCTCTCCTAGTGTCTGTTCTTGTGTCTTGTACTCTCTTGTTGTGTCTTGGAGTAATTAGAATATAGTAGATTCCATTTTCAAGTCCTTTGCAGTCCTGTTGTATTTTCTTTTTTAATAAGGTCGTTGCAGTCACTTGTATGTTGTTATACTATCTTACAGTAATTCTATAGCTAGTGTCTTTACATATAGATAAATGTGTATGCATTTATTCTCATGAACTGGATAGTTTGCATCATTTATGATGTTTCAAATGATAGGTTGGGGCGGCAACTGCTATGGACATGGTTTGTAAGGTCCTCACTCTTGATCCCCCTACAAGAGGACAAGAGGAGTAGCTATGATTTTAGAAGTCTAAAGAGACTTAACACTTGTTAACTTCAAACTTCTTGCAAGAATAACTGGCTGAAGGGTTGAGAGAGCTATGTATGAGGAAAAACTAGTACTAATAAATGAGAGAGTTGAACGAGACGAGATGATTAGTTAGTGAATGAAAGGTGTGACTAAATTGATATATAGATGTAACCTCACATACTGGGGAGTGTATGGAGTGTATATGAAGTGAGGTTCAAAATAAAACATTAATATATGCAATCACACGCATACATGCTATGAATCCAGCTCTAGTTCATAACAAAGTTCCTGTATTGCCTTAACAACCACTTTAGTGAGGGCTGGCCCGAACATATGTTCAATGTTTTAGGCCGTCCGAGGTACCACTTGAATATCATATGAGCGGATCCATTATTCTGATATGAAGTCATTAGTGACACATTGCAAAGAATAACAATTATAATCGTCTTGTATCACATATCTCTTGAATGTCTGCTGGGCAATAATAGAATACTGTGTGTAAAAAAATTCTATAGGATATTTAATATTTTTCATTAAATAAATTAGTGTTTTACTCATGGTCATTCATTAGCTAATATTATAGCAAAAATTATTGCGACACCCTAAACAACTGATGTGATGAACTATATTGTTGCCTGTGTGCATGTGCATAGTCCTTTCAGCTTATGACCTGTCTATCTCAAACATTATCTTGTGTATCTAATTCAGTATCCATCAGGCTCAAATAAACATTGGGATGAGTTCTAATCCATTTCAGGTCAGATGAATACCGGAGACTGGAGGGACCACAGTAAACTGTTTGAGATGACAGCTCAAGGGCCAAATGCACATGCACACAGGTAACAATAATGACTGATATGAACGCAAACCAGTTGCTGAGGGTGACATAATCAGTTTTCCTATGCACTCGTCTGTAAGTGATAAGTAAGTGGGTAACCATGTGTAAAATTTTGATGAAATGAATAAAATATCCTAAAAAATGTTTTCACTCAGTACATTATTATTGTCCACAGCTAGGTATTGAATAAATAAAATATAAAAATGAATTTCTAACAGTATTTTTCTACATGTGAATGTCACAGGAAGGCAAAGATATTATGGTACAATTTTATTTATTGCAATAATGTCATTGATAACTCCACATCTTAATAACGGATCTGCTCATATGATATTCAAGAATTATCTTGTAATATCTATAGCAATAATATACCAACATTAATACATCGTAATTAAGATAAAATCAAACTACCCAGTTTCATGTGAACAACAGACTAGAAGAGACTAGAAGGGACTAAAGAGACTATAGAGACTAGAAGAGACTAGAAGGGACCAAAGAGACAAAATAGACTAGTAGAGACTTTAAGAGTCTAAAGAGAGTAAAAGAGACCAAAGAGAACAGAAGAGACTAAAGAGACTATAAGAAACTAAACAGACTAGAAGAGACTAAAGAGACTAGAAGAGACTAAAGAGACTAGAAGATATTAACGAGACTAGAAGAGACTAAGAAGAATAGAAGAGACTATAGAGACTAGAAGAGACTAAAGAGAATTGAAGATACTAAAGAGACTAGAAGAGAATAGAAGAGACTAAAAGCAATTAAAGAGACCGAAGAGACTGACTATAAGAGACTGAAGAGACTAGAAGAGACTAAACAGACTACAAGAGAATAAAGAGACTACAAGAGACAACTAGTTGTTTAGCTTATGCTATAGGAAATTGGACTCTATAAATAACTCTTAAATTGATGTAATGAGAGTGCAACTACATGAAGAAACACCCTTAAATTAGCAACAATTCTTAATCAGCTTTAGTCAATTTGAAGTTAGGAATCGGTACTGTAAACTTTTTTTAGTCTTTAGAATATACTGCACTGCCTTAATCACATCACACTTTAAATTAGCTTCTTTTGGAGGGAGAAATTGTTTCTTTCTGGAGAGAGAGAGAGTTGAATGAAGATGGACATTATGCTTCAGGATGGAGTAAAATGTCTATCTCTGGAGAGGGAGAGAGAGTTAGGTGAAAAAGGTAAATCAGTGGCTTTTTTGAAGGGAGCAAGATAGGTCTTTCAAGATATTGAGAAATTAATAAGGCTGGTCTGGGAGAATTATCTTCAGAAGAGCACGAAATTATTCTCTTGGAGAGAGAGAGATGTGTCAATTTCTGGAGAAAGAGACATGGATGAGACAGAAGACATCTTTGAAGAAGTGCTCATTAGCTGATGATAAGGTTTTACGTGGACACCATTGATTGTATTTGTCTAATGCTATTACATATAATATGAATAATATGAAAACTTCGTGATTTTGTGCAGACCAACCCATTTTGGATACAATTTGCCATGTGCTCATTTCTTTATCAAAAAATCTTTCTTTGAAGTGCTCCTTGTGATAATTATCCCCCATTAAAACATTGTCACTTTCAATATCCATCACTTGGGGTATGAGATATGGAGCTTGCAGAAAAACTCTTCTTCTTTTTTAAATAAAAGTTGAAGTGTAGGTAGTTGAGAAAGCTGTGAAATTACTACCTTTTCAAGCATGCCTTAAAAGTAATCCTTTTGGTAAAGCATGCAACCACCAATCTCCTACTCAAAAGCACAGTCTAGCAACAATACTATTTGTTAGCACTAAATCATGGGACCAAAATAGCTCACTTTCGTCTTGCATTTTCCCACTCCATGTGCTGGCTTATTTTATTACTCTTTTCTAATTTAGTACAGCCTTCAGGATAAACACCCTAAAAGCTATCAACTATATTTTTTCACTTTCTGAGCTCATTACTTCAATACACGAAAAATATCAAATCCGACGTTGACACAGGGGATCATGCATGGCAGCCTTGTTCTGTCTTGTTTGGTCTGGGGGAGGGGAAGACCACATAGAGCGGGGGACCATCCAAAGTTTGACACCGCCACCAATTTTCAGAAATCTTTTCCTTTACATCACACGGATGCACATGCTTTAGTTTATCATGGTCTATATGGTGATTGTCACCGCAAGTTCCTCTGCTAATGACAACTAACTTGATTTCCCCTTCTACCCCAACTATCTAAGCCCAAACCGGGTCCTCAGTTTTAGTTAGAATCATAGAAGAAAAAATCAAAAACAGAAAAACCCTGGCTTATATCCAGGCAAAATGATACACACCCCGGGATCACTGCATGAGATAACTTAATGGATCGTTAACTATGAATAGTTTGTTTGTTGATGTTTGTAATTAACAGTGACAGTCTGAAAGAGTTACTAATTGAGATCTAGACTAACGGTTTGTTTGTGTGTGAATAAATGATGATAATGTGTTCGTGTGTTTGTTTACTTGTTTTCTGCTTCCTGTCCCGGTCTGGCGGTGACAGTGATATATGAACCATAGAGAGTATTCTGAGAAAATGACTATTGGCTTCACTGAATGTCGTATAGTTAAACGTTTGGTGCTAAGTTTTCAGGTTTTATTGTAAAGTTGTGATAGTGAAATTATGTCGAGTAACAGGATTGTAGTTAGATATTCACCATGAGCAGCTTGATTGCAGGGGCAAATCATTAGGATACAGTAAACAGAGTATAGGCTAATATTAATATCTAAATTAATAATTTGAAGAAATGGATTTCTACATGCCCAGGGGTGACAGCAGTAACATTGTAATGCTAGAGAGCCTTTAGTTGCCAAATAATGCACAGCACAGGTACAATATAATTAGTATACTACAATGATCTATTCAAGTGACACAAGCTATTTGTTGACCCTTTACCAACTATTATTGCATCAGCCAACAAGGTACGGTGCCTTTTTATTATGAGGGTAATGTGACAGCGGTTTATAATCGTTTGACCTTAGTGCCTTGAGCTCCAATGCTGCGTAAGCTGGTAACTATCATGCGAATTTCTCCTCATGTTCGTTGTGTACGTCTGAGAAATAGTTAAAATATAATATTATATATGTGTGCATGGTAGCAAAGGTTATATTGTATGGTCTCAATCATCTTCACACTCCAGAGTTGCTTGTATGAGATTTTTTTAGCAAAAATCTGTTGCATTTTTTTGACCCCATTACTACTAATAATTCATGGAAGAATTTGTTAAGTCATTAGTTATTGTCAAGAGAGGAAGAAGATAGACAAGGTGATATTATCAATATGGTTTGTCAAATTAGCTCATCATCATTCAGCCAGACGCATCTTATTTACCACTTAGTATGTGTGTCTTCTGGAATGTATAATGGCTGCGAGAGCTGGTTAAGTCAATTTAATCAAGAATGTTGTTAAAGAATGAAATGTTGTTGGAGCTATTTCACACCAATTAGAATACCACCCACATCCTATGCTTGCTACTAGGCACAAACACTGACTTACATGTTCATGTAACATGTTGTCATGGTACGCATGCACTTTGATCTATAAACTTGAAAAACTGCATAGAAACACAAGACCTCATCTTGCAGGTTGCTGTGCTCATAGATTCCCATTAGTTTGAAAGAGAACAGAAAATACTTGAGAGTTGTTTACCCGTCACATGCTAGATTGAGTCGTATCGAAACTAAGTTCATGTGCGGGCAGAGTGGAAAATGTTTTTTCTATTCTAAAAATAGCAATTCCCAGCAACTCCCAACATTTGCTGGTAATTCAACCACAGTTTGCTTGTCATTGAGCTATCAGATAACTCACACTTTTTAGAAGTCAGTGCTTTGATAATCTTTTCATTGGAGTCTGATTTCAATAGCATGTTAAAGTCAATTTCACCAGCTTTCAGGAGAGTGAAGAGTCTCCCTAGTTCACGCATGTGGTTCTCAAATCCTAGATCAGTTTCCATAACATTGGCTACAAGCTGTTGCGTAAGACACTTACTGACAAGGAGATGTCCACGAAATGAGCGCTGCACAGCTTTTCTGCTCATCATGTGCACCACTGCATTTTTGCCATATATCGTCTCCAAGATGTGTTTGAGTCCACTTCAATACATCAATGTTACTGTAGCCCCCAACAAATTCATAAATGTGTGGAAGCTTCCTAGTAGCAATACAATATTTCGGATTGGACTATTGTCAGGAACCTCATGTATTATCTCAGATGCTTTCCAGAAGAGTGGCTGGAGTGGTGGACCTCAAAAGTCTTGTGAAGTTGTCACTGGTAAAGGCCATAACATGCAATATTATATGTCACATGGACACTAGGAGTTCCCCAAACTAATTAAAGTGTCTCTAATAATTGTCTAAGAGGTTAGGTATACATTTTAGGCACTAATAGTGAATGATGAATGGAGAATCACTGTACCAAAAGTGGTGAGAAATATTAACGATCAGCCACTTCTTAAATTGATGGTCATTTTTTTTCAAAGACAATTTATATACTTTCTGGTAACTTATTTTTTGGCAACTTTTGATACATGCTTCCTCAAGCCATATACTACAGGAAAACGCTATAAAACGTTTTCTTGCAATTTTTTTAGGGCTAGCACATTTTTTTTTCCATATTTTGACCCTACTATTGGCCCTTTGTATCGTTTTTTAAAATAGCAATTCCCAGAAAGTTACCGGCAAGTTCCGTGAGCTTTTTTTAACTCCCTAGGTGCTTCCATTATCGAAGTTCATTTCTAGCCCACTTACTTGAACAGACCTGTCAAGTCATGCCAGATTCAAACCACTTGCCTGTAAATTATTGGTTTCCATTAGTTTTTACTTCTTCCTCTGTTGTGTTTACAAACCCAATACTGTTTAAATTTATTTATTTCAGGTTGCTTTTACTGGTGCCACCCTTTACCTGATGTGTGTTTCCACACTGCTTGCTGCTTGCTCACTCGTTTTGCTCTGAAAGTGCCACACCCACTGGACCTCCCTCTCCTCTCTCCTCTTTGGCCTCTCTTCCTGGTTTCCCGCTGGACAGCAGCCCCTCCCCCGTGTGGACCTCCAACCCTACTGTACAACTAGCAGCCTCTACCAACACTAAAGGGCATGTATTTGGAAGTCCTAAATCACTGCAACCGATCCCTCAATTGCCTGAAGTCCCTATGTTGACCCGTTCTAGGTGGAAGACGGATCCTGGACCAAAGCCAGTCAATCACTCTATCAGCTCCCCTTCGCTCGCAAACATCGTCTGGATTTTTTCAAAAATAAAATATGGCTGGGGTGACACATTCCATAAAGCAGATGGCGGTCTCAATTCTGTGAGTAGAAAACTGGAATCTTGTGGCATGAGCACAGAGAGTGGTGATCATCAATTGGAAAGCAGAGTTCATCCTTCTATTCATGAGACTAGAAGCCCGGTAAATATTGAGCATGGAAGCAGTCGCCCACTTGGATACAGCCGCCCACTTGGATACAGCCGCCCACTTGGATACAACCACCCACTTGGATACAGTCACCCACTTGGATGTGGCCGCCCACTTATTCCTAGTCCGGACCACACTATAGATGGAGCAAGAGTTGAGGTACCACAAGCCATAGAACTGGGATACAATCATAAAGGAACATTTCACTGGAATCTACTAGCAAATAATTCGTCATTGTCAGAAGAATCTAGGTTTGGAACGTTTGGAGTCCTATTTCAATACTTGCTCTCCAGTTAGCTGGTATTGTAGTATTTGGTGCTCTGAGTTAATACTAGTTAGTTAATAACACGCTGTCTTCTAGTTTAGAAACTACTCAAAACATTGTACAATGAAATTATTGGATCTCTAGTCAATATTGACAAGAGGATGATTTATATATTAATAAAATGAGTAGAAGTTATGGTCTAACTGGACATTTGATTGTGTTGCTGGTGTGGTATATTGATTTGTGCCCTAACATGTGCTTGATATTGTGGCACTACACAAACCCAGGTAGGTGTTGTGCTTAATACATTTAAATCTTGCTCATTGCAGTGGAACCTCTGATAGTGAACTCTCTAATAAGCTGATTACCTCCATTTAGTGAACTTTCCACTTGCTCCATACAATATCATCACCTCTCTCGAACCAAACACCTTCTTATGACTAGTTCCAAATTGTTGTCAGTTGGGACGATTTTATTCCGATAACCACAGGCTATTGGTTGAATTTTACATGATCATGTCAAAATTATTAACTTCTGGGTAAAAAAACACAACTGATATAGATTCATAGTCAGGTGGCTTAGTGGTAATTAGGATTACTGTTACTAGGCGGATAAAATAACCAACTTTACTAAATGTTTAGTATGTAATTCACCAAAGTCAGATAGATTAATATGGCAAAGGTAATCTCACTATGTTTTATTGTTTCGGCTCAAAAAATCAAAATTGTTACAAATTATGAGGAAATAATTGGCTTCGAAGTCATGCAAAGTATCGGATTTCTTTGCTCATTGTAGAAAACAGCAAATGGTAACAGACAAGCTGGCCAAATTCTTACACCAGACCTCTCCTAAGTATGGTGTGTGTGTATTGGGGATATGACACACCGGTTGAGAGATCTTTCATATCATTAACCTCAATGGAGCTGAATTGGAGTCACAGCATCATGTGCCAGAAGGAAACAAGTGAGCCTGTGAAGTGTCTATCAGAGAGCCATGACTTAAGTGGTAGGATAGATGCCTATGTGTCAATTTTTGGCCTATGTGTCAAATTTTGAATGTGAAACAGTTTCAAGATCTGAATGCACTTTCACTTAATTATTTTAGCAGTGATGTAACAGTTGCTGATGATTTGAAGCTAACTCTGCATGTTGGCACAAGTCCTGCCAGAATAAATTTCAGCAATACCAAGCTAGAAAGGGCAAAAAAAAAAAGAAAAGAAAAAAAAAAGTACCTCCCTGTCACAGAAATGAGAGAGAGAACACACTAAGTGGTAGAAAATAGATGTGTCAAATTGCTTGTTCTGTGACAATGGACAAGAGGAAAGTGACCTCCTTTTGGTATCAACGTTTGAAACTGATGTCAACTTTCTTCCAACCATGATCGTGGGGCTGCATGACATCCAGCTTCTTTCTTGGATTGAATGAGGAGATCTTTGCAAGGGATGTAAAGTATTATTTGGTCAATTTGCCAAATATAGCTATGGAGATCACACCAGGAAGTCAAGTATGAAACCTGAATGAGAAGTTAAATGAACCTAAAGAGCTACAATGGGCAAGCTTTATATTCTGGAACTTTCTTTTCAAACTATCTGAGATTCATACTTTTTATGTAAATCGTCTTGAGGATTTAGGTATTAAATACAGTGCTTCCAGCTTAAAGAGTGGATTTTTTAGCTTTTTGGTTAAGGTTGCTAATTCTGCTATAATTTCTCAAGTATGTATAATAGAAAGCTAAAAATTTGTATTATTATACATTAATGTCATATTAACATACAGACAAAACAATT